>ERZ842401.3207-NODE-3207-length-20650-cov-10.504734_pt1 | contig 20650 bp, 11 predicted proteins | sample MGYA00521270_ERZ842401 | MGnify/ENA primary metagenome ERZ842401 (study PRJEB31892, sample SAMEA3878208) | bioreactor metagenome | biome: Moose rumen | place: Sweden | collected 2011-10 | study: EMG produced TPA metagenomics assembly of the PRJEB12797 data set... | reverse complement strand
GCGGGCTATACCCCTCCGGCCTGCGGCCACCTCCCCTAAACAGGGGAGGAGTTTTTGGGGGTCAGAGGTTGAAGGTGTAGCCGACTCCCAGGATGTGGCGCTCTTTTACACTGTCTCCGCCCATCACGTAGTACATATAGAACAAATCCAACCCGGAATGGCTGCCGAAGCTCCATGTGGCGCCGGTGCAGTACCGGGTTTTCTTCCATTTGCCCGCAGTGAACAGTTCGCAGCTCATGTAGGGCTTCCAGCGCGTGCCTGTAATCCTGTATGCCGCCTTGCCGCGGGTGCGGAGAGTCCACGTACCCTCTCCGCGGTCGAGCGAGTGCTCGTATATGGGCAGCACCCTGAACTGGAAAGACAGTGGACCTGACCCCAGCAGGAGGGTTGCCGAAGGCCGGCAGGTGACATAGCGGCCGGATGCGGCGATAATATACTCGGAAGCGTAGCCCAGTTGCAGCCAGGAGAGGGGAGTATAGTTCACATAGGGCATAAGCAGCGCGCAGTCGAGGTCGCGCGCCTCATTTTTCGAACGGTGTTCCGTCCACAGGCCGGCCTCCGCGCTGTCGGAGATTTTGGCTTTCAAATTGATACTCTGCCAGATACCGGTATCGGAATGCTCCTGGGCACGGGCATTTACCCCGACAAGCGAGATTGCCAGGGCGCTGATTGTCAAAATTACTTTCAGTTTCATATTGTCTTTCCGTCCGCAAAGTTCGTCAATTAATTTGAAATACCAACAACAATCCCCGAATAATAAAATATTTTATTAATTATGGTGGGGGGGTAAAATTATTTAAGAATAGTCTTTGAAAAAATAAATTTATTCGGTATCTTTGGCCAATTTTTAGCTGAACCAGGCCGATTTTGAGAAACCGGGTTTTCTATAACTAACTACAAATTAAAACTATAACCAAAAAACTGCTTTCAAATTGCTATTATGAGACGGATTCTGTATGCAGGATTGCTAATCTGTATCCTTTTTTCGGCCTGCCAAAAACAAAATGACAGGCGGCTTGTGATCGTATCTTACGACGGACTTCGCTGGCAGGAGCTCTTTTCCGGAGCCGACAGCGCCCTTGTGACCGATGCCCGCTTCGTCAAAGACACCGCGGCCCTCAAGGACGCCTACTGGAAAGACACCCCGGAAGAGCGCCGCGAGGCCCTCATGCCTTTCTACTGGAGCTACATCCCGGAGCACGGCTACCTCATCGGCAACCGCTGCAAGAACAGCCTGATGCAGGTGTCCAACGCAATGCATTTCTCCTATCCCGGCTACAGCGAGATGTTTACAGGCTATCCCGACGACGAGCGCGTCCGTTCCAATGCAGACGTTCCCAATCCTAACCGCACAGTCCTCGAGGCCCTTCAGGAGAGCCGCCGTTACAACGGAAAGGTGCTGGTCTACTGTTCCTGGGAAGTGATACGCAATGCCGTGAACGCACAGCGCGCCGCGATTCCCACCCAGCTCCGCCGCACCGGCCATAACCTGGTGAACATCGAAGGCCTGGACATAGCGGACATCGAGCGCGACGCCACCACCTTCTTAGGGGCCCTCACAAGCCTGAAGAAAGACCATCCCAAGGTGCTTTACATAGGAGTGGGGGACACCGACAAGTGGGGCCACTGGGACCGTTACGACAATTATCTCAAGGCTATCCACGTGCAGGACGCCTACATACGCGAAATCGTCAACTTCTGCGAAAGCGACCCGTTCTACAAGGGCAAGACCACCTATCTGATGACCTGCGACCACGGCCGCGGCTACGGCGAACAGTTCGTAGACCACGACTCCAAGATTCCTGGCTCCGACAAGACATGGTTCATCGCCTTCGGCGCAGGAGTTCCCGTGAAAGGTGAAACCGCCGACAACGGACCGTTCTACACCAAGCAGTTCGCAGCCACCATCGCAAAGGTGGCGGGCCTCGATTTCACTCCCGACAACGGAGAGAAACCGGAACCTTTTGAAATTGATTAACACTAAATACACAGAATGAGAACCAGACTGAAATTATTCGTGTCAGCAGCCTTGGCGCTCCTGGCCGGCGCGGTCACCGTGTCCGCCCAGACCAGGACAGTCCGGGGGACGGTGACGGCGGCCGATGACGGACTTCCCGTCGTCGGAGCGTTCGTAACCGTGGAGGGTGCGTCCAACATCGGCACCCTCTCGGACCTGGACGGCAAGTTCGTGCTCGACAAAGTTCCCCAGAGCGCAAGACAGCTCGTGGTTTCCTGCATGGGTTTCGCAGATGCGAAGGTGCCCGTGAGGGATGTAGTCAACGTGGTCCTGGAATCGGACTCCGAAATCCTTGAACAGGCAGTCGTCACCGGTATGACCACGACCGACCGCCGCCTGTTCACCGGCTCATCCGTAAAACTCGGTGCGGACGACACCAAGATAAGCGGTATCGCCGACATCTCCCGTTCGCTTGAAGGCCGCGTGGCCGGCGTGTCGGTGCAAAACGTGTCCGGCACCTTCGGCACCGCCCCGAAAATCCGCGTCCGCGGCGCCACGTCCATCTACGGCTCCTCCAAACCGCTGTGGGTGGTGGACGGTGTAATCATGGAAGACGTGGTGGAGGTGGACGCCGAAGACCTCAGCTCCGGTGACGCCAACACCCTCATTTCCTCCGCCATCGCGGGCCTCAACTCCGATGACATCGAGTCGTTCGACATCCTGAAGGACGGCTCCGCAACCTCCATATACGGAGCGCGCGCAATGGCCGGCGTTATCGTGGTGACTACCAAGAAGGGCCGTGCGGGCCACAGTTCCCTCACCTACAACGGTGAATATACCTACCGCCTTAAGCCCAACTACGCCGACTTCAACATCATGAACTCCCAGGGGCAGATGTCGCTCTACCAGGAGCTCGAGCAGAAAGGTTCCCTTCTCTACGCAGGCACGGCAAACGCTTCAGAGAGCGGTGTTTACGGCAAGATGTACCAGCTGATAAGCCAGTTCGACGAAACCTCCGGCGCCTTCGGCCTCCCCAATACCGAAGAGGCAAGGGCCGCATATCTGCGCGCGGCTGAATACCGCAACACCGACTGGTTCGACCTCCTCTTCCAGGACACCATACAGCACAACCATTCGCTGTCCCTGTCCGGCGGTACCGACTCCGGCAACTACTACGCCTCCCTCTCCGTCATGGACGATCCGGGCTGGACCATCCAGAGCCGCGTACGCCGCTATACCTTCAATGTGAACAGCACGCACCGCTTCAGCGAAAAGATGTCGGTGAACGTCATAGGCAACGCCTCCTACCGCAACCAGAGGGCGCCGGGCACCATAGGTTCCCAGATCAACTCCGTGTACGGCGAAGTGAAGCGCTCCTTCGACATCAACCCGTACTCCTACGCCCTCAATACCTCCAGGACCCTGGACCCGGACGAATTCTACACCCGCAACTATGCCCCGTTCAACATCTTCTACGAACTGGACAACAACTACATCGACCTCGACGTCGCCAACGTCCGCATGCAGGGAGAACTCAAGTACAAGCCCTGGAGCTTCCTCGAACTGAGCGCACTGGCGGCCTTCAAGTATGCCGACACCACCCAGGAGCACAACATCCTGGACGGTTCCAACCAGGCCCTTGCCTACCGCGCGGACTACACCACATCCATCCGCGACTCCAACTCCTACCTCTACACAGACCCCGACGTCCAGTTCGCAGTGCCCGTCTCCGTGCTTCCGTACGGCGGCATCTACACCCGTACCGACAACAAGATGTCGGGCTGGGACATGCGTACTTCCGCCAACTTCCAGAAGTCCTTCGGCAACCACATGCTGAATTCCTACGCCGGCATGGAGGTCAACTCCATAGACCGCCACTCTTCGTGGTTCCGCGGCTGGGGCCTGCAGTACAGCATGGGTGAAATCGCCAACTACGACTACCGGGTGTTCAAACGCGGCGCGGAGGAGAACAGCCAGTACTTCACGATAGGCAACACCCACGAGCGCCGTGCGGCCTTCTTCGCCACCGGAACTTACGCATTCAAAGGGCGTTACAGCCTGAACGGCACCGTGCGCTACGAAGGCTCCAACCGCCTCGGAAAGTCCCGCACAGCCCGCTGGCTGCCCACATGGAACCTCTCCGGCCGATGGAACGTCTCCGACGAACCCTGGATGAGGAGCCTCTATCCCGTCCTCTCGCACGCAGTTCTCAAGGCTTCGTACTCCCTTACCGCAGAAAGCGGTCCGTCATGGGTCACCAACTCCAACGTGGTCATCTCGTCGTACAATCCCTGGCGTCCCACCCCGTCCGAGCAGGAAACCCTTCTCTCCGTGAACTCGGTGGCCAACCCCGACCTCACCTTCGAAAAGAAGCACGAGCTCAACCTCGGCACCGAACTGGGATTCGCGGACAACCGCATCAACCTTGTGGGCGACATCTACTGGCGCAACAACTACGACCTCATCGGTCTCATAAACACCCCGGGCGTAGGCGGCCAGATACAGAAGTACGGAAACGTCGCCGCCATGCGTTCGAACGGGTTCGAACTTTCGCTCACCACCAACAACATCCGCTCCAAGGACTTCAAGTGGACGACCAACGTCATCTACTCCCATTCGAGCAACCTTGTGACCAAGCTGCTGTCGTCCAAGAGGGTCATAGACCTCGTGAGCGGCACCGGCTTCGCCCTGCAGGGCTATCCCAACCACTCCATCTTCTCCATCAAGTTCAAGGGCCTGAACGAAGAGGGCCTGCCCACCTTCGTGGACCAGAAGAGCGTATGGGATCCCGAAACCCAGACACTTACGGAGCATGTGTCCGTTGCTGACATCTACTTCCAGACCTCTTCCTCGAATCCCGACAACATCCGATTCCTGGAGTGGTCGGGTACCGCCGATCCCACGGACGTGGCCTCCCTTGGCAACATCTTCGAATGGAAGGGCCTGAAACTGAACGTATTCATCACCGGTTCCTTCGGCAACGTAGTGCGTCTCGACCGCTTCTTCCGTTCCACTTACAACGACCTCACCTCCTTCCCGCGTGAGTTCGCGAACCGCTGGACGGTTCCCGGCGACGAGGCCTACACCACCATCCCGGTCATAGCCTCCACGGCACAGCGCAACCGCTACGCAAACGAGAACGCCTCACTTACCTATGCTTACAACGCATACAACTACTCCACGGAGCGCATAGCCAAGGGCGACTTCGTCCGCCTGAAGGAAGTCTCCCTCGCCTACGACCTCCCGAAGAAGTGGGCTGCGGCCATCAAGGCTTCCAGTCTCGGCGTCAAGGTGCAGGCCACGAACCTCTGCCTGCTCTATGCCGACAAGAAACTCAACGGCCAGGATCCCGAATTCTTCAACACCGGCGGCGTGGCGGTCCCTGTCCCGAAGCAGTTCACCATGACGCTCAAAGTCGGTCTTGACGGCCTGAAAAAATAAATGAGAAGGAATATGAAAGCAAGATACATTTTAATGCTTTGCCTGACGATTGCCGGCCTGTGCTCCTGCGACAAATTCCTGGACACCATGCCCGACAACCGCACCGAGATAGACAGCCCGGAGAAAGCGAAATCCCTTGTGGGCGACGCTTACGCAGGCCATCAGTTCACGGTCGTGGCGGAATTCACCGGAGACAATCTGGACAACTGCCGCGCAACCATCTCCTCGGACCTTAACCGTTCGGACCAGAACAACTGGAACTGGCGCGACAACGACGAGTCCAACAACGACTCCCAGGACCAGATATGGTCTTCAAACTGGAGCGCCATATCCAATGCAAACCAGGCCCTGGAGGCCATAGCGAAAATGGGAGGCAAGGAAGACCCCGACCTCGCACCCACCTACGGAGAAGCCCTTCTGGCGCGCGCCTGGGCTCATTTTTCCCTGGTGAACATCTTCTGCCACGCCTACAATGACGAGACCTCCGGGCGGGACCTCGGCCTGCCTTACATGGACCAGCCCGAAGTGGGCCTCAGCCCCGATTACGACCGCAGCACCGTGGCCGAAGTCTACAGGCACATCGCCGAAGACATCGAAGAGGGCCTGAAGTATGTCGGCAACGACTACGACGTTCCGAAGTACCACTTCACGCCCATTGCGGGCCATGCCTTCGCAGCACGTTTCTATCTCTATTACGGCAAGTGGGACAAGGTCATCGAGCACGCAAACCAGGTGCTCGGCGACAATCCCCGGAGCATGCTGAGGGACTATGAAGCCCTGCAGAACAATTACCCTGTGATGTCGGACCAGAAACACGCCTACAACAGCCCCTCCGAGGTCGCCAACCTGCTGCTCCAGACCGGCTACGGCCAGGGGCCCCAGTTCTGGGGGACCGACTCCGGCGCCTACAAGCACTTCGCCTTCACCACCTACATCGCCGAGACGGAGAGCTACATGGCTCCCACCCCGTGGATAAACCGGGCTCTCACTCCCAACGATTTCATCTGGACGCCTCACCGCCACTATTCCGGCGCACTGTCCTGGTGGAGCCTTTGGAAGATGGCGTACTACTTCGAGTATTCCGATCCCGTGGCGGGAATCGGCATGAAGCGCAACGTGATCGCCACCCTCACCACAGAACAGGTCCTGCTCGACCGCGCGGAGGCATACATCCATTTGCAGCAGTACGACAAGGCCCTGGAAGACATGACAATCTGGGTCAATCACCTCTACAAGGGAACCTACACGCTCACCCTGCCCATGATCAACAGTTTCTACGACAACATGGACTACTACGAGTGGTACAAGCCCACGCAGAAGAAGCGCCTCGAGCCCAGGCAGCCCATCGTTATCTACGACTCCGACAACGAGAACATGCTCCACTGCATTCTCAACATGCGCCGCACCGAACAGATGGCCCTCGGCCTGAGGTGGTTCGACGTGAAGCGCTACGGCATCACAATCTACCGCCGCGAACTCGATTCCGACGGCAATGTCTGCAAGGTGACCGACGAGATGCTGCCCGACGACGACGCCCGCGCCATCCAGATTCCCTACAAGGCTATCGACGGCGGCTTCCAGGCCAATCCCCGCAGCTACGGCTACGGTGTTCTCGCGCGCGACGAGTACGCAGCCGGGCGTGGTTTCCCGAAACTCATTGAAGAGTATATCCAAGATTAATACAGGAAGACGATGAAAACTAGCAAATACATACTTCTCGCCCTCGTGTCGCTGGCCTGCCTGTTCTCAGCCTGCCGCAAGGAGACGCTCGACCCTGAAAGCGTCATCCTCAGCAGCCAGAACGTTCAGAACGACTTCGACCGATGGCTGGAAAACAACTATCTGATTCCATACAATATAATGGTAAAGTACCGCTACGACCTCCGCGAGGTGGGCTACACCTCCTACACGGTCCCGGCGGAATACGACAAGTCGGTCGTGCTGGCGCATCTGGTGAAGTACCTCTGCATAGACGTCTATGACGAGGTGGCCGGCATACGCTTCACCCAGGCCTATTTCCCGAAGATGTTCGTCTTCTACGGAGCCTGGGTCTACAACTCCGGCGGCTCCTATACCAGGGGCAGCGCCGAGGGCGGCAAGAAAATCATACTTTACGGCGTGAACCACGTGAAGGACTACGTGAACGAGACTGTCGACAATCTCCGCACCACCTACATTCCCACCATCCACCACGAGTTCATGCACATCCTGAACCAGGTGAAGGACTTCCCGACCGAGTTCTCGCAGATCACTCCCGGCGACTACGTCACCTCCTCCTGGAGTTCCAGCCCGTACAACAGCCCGTCCTATTACCGTCCCCACGGTTTCATCTCCACCTACTCCCAGATGAGCGACAGGGAAGACATGGCCGAAATGCTCTCGCAGTACGTTATGTACCCGCAGGAGTGGTGGGACGCCAGGATGGCCGAATCCGTCACCTACAAGGAGGACGGCTCGGTCGACCTCGACGGTGCATCCCTCGTTTCCGCAAAGCTGGAAATCATGCGCACTTACCTCAAGGACAGCTTCGGCATAGACCTGGACGCGCTCCGGGCTTCGGTCCAGCGCCGCCTCGCCGACATTGCCGAGGGTAAGGTCAACCTTGAGGATTTGTCTGTCGAATAAAAGGAAGATGCAATGAATCCGATATTTAAAAACAAGATACTCATCCTCTTCGCCGGTGCGGCTGCGGTGCTTTCCGCAGTTTCCTGCTCAAGGAACGAAGACCAGATTTTTGACGAGTCGCCTTCGGCACGCGTGCAGGAGCTCGTTCTCAATACACGCGAGGCCCTCACGGGCGCCGAAAACGGCTGGCTCATGTACTACTATCCCCACACGGATGCAATCTACGGCGGATACATTTTCGCGATGGAATTCGGCACCGACGGCTTCGTGACGGTCTACGGCGACAATCAGCCGGAGCCCGCAAGGTCCCTGTTCACCACCAAGGCGGAGGACGGCGCGATACTTACGGTAGACACCGGGAACAAGGTGTTCCAGGAATTCGCGACTCCCACTTCGTCGATGTACCAGGCCTACAAGGGCGACTTTGAATTTGTAATCCAGAGGGCGTCAAGGCAGGAAATCATCCTTCGCGGCCGCCGTACCGCCAACTACATCAAGATGGTCCCGCTCACGGGCACTACCGCCTCTGAATACATCGCCAGGGTGCGCGGGGTCAGCAAGAGCATAGACGGCATGTTCGAAGGCGAAATAGACGCTGAAAAGTCCCGCGTCATAGTCTCCGGCGGCAACCGCCAGGCCGAAATTACCACAGGCGGCGAAACCCTCAGCTTCCCGTTCTTCTACACTCCCGAAGGAATAAAGCTCTTCACTCCCGGCGTGGAGGACTACCTGGCAAAGGTGAACGTGGGAGGAAAGGCTTTCGGCGGCTTCGAATGGAACGGCGACTCCTTCAGTCTCTCAGCCCTGCCGGAAGACCAGCTGGTCTCGAACCTCGTCCTCAAGGGCTGGCACTCCTACGACGAGTACCTCGGCAAGTGGGACCTCACCTACAACTACGATGCAGTCCGCTGGCCCTTCGCCAAAACCGCGGAAGTGGAACTGGTAGAGGATGTCGAAGGAGAATCGTACCTTCTCAAGGGCATGAACTCCCTCTATGATTTCAAGGTCGGCTACACCCAGACGTCCGGCTCCCTGCGCTTCCTGCCGCAGATAGTGGCCCCCTGGGGGGATAAAGCCGTCGCGGTGGCGGCCTTCACGCTCAACTCCATAGCCGCCGGCGAGAGCGACGACGTCTCTTCGATCAATGTTTCAGGCTACAACGTGAGGGCGTACGGCACCAGCGGCTGGCAGACCGTCGAGAACAGCGACGCCACAGAAGAATCCGGAGTCCTGACTCTCGACTTCACCGGCTACAATACCGGCGCGCTCGGCTCCGGCGAGTTCGTGGCCCTGGGGCTGCTCATCGTCTACCCGGACGGCTCATGGTACGGCTACGGCAACGGTTCGGACCTGAATGCCTACCACCTGTTCAACAACTCACGATACATCGCTCCCTTCTGGAGCAAGATGGTTAAAAAATAGGGGAGTGCAAGATGAAAAAAGCAAGCATATACCTTCTCGCGGTTCTCGCCATTGCGGCCTGCGGCAAGCAGGAGACAAATCCGCAGGCGGAGTGGAAATCCTCCCTCACCGCCGTTGAGAACAATCTTATATTCGAACCCGACGGCGGACAGGCCACCATCACGCTCAATGAGAACGTGACCTCCGCCGTCACTTCCTCGGCCTGGGTAACCACCGCAGTGAACGGCAAAGTGGTGACTCTTACCGCCGAACCATATACCGGCACCCAGAGCCGCTACGCCAGCCTCAAGCTGAAGAGCGCGGTCGGCGACCTCACCGTCCCGGTGGTGCAGTACGGCGTAATTATCGAGGGCCTGTCGATAGAAGACATCGAGGCCCCGGTCGAAGGCCTCGTGAAAACGCAGACCATACGCCTGAACACCACCCTTACCCTCGAGTCGCAGGCCTCGTGGATTCACGCCGGTTACGACGAGGAAGACTGTCTCCTTACCATTACGGTCGACGAGAATACGGCCCCCGGCACCCGCGAAGGCACCTTCACCTACAAGGCCGGCGGCGTAAGCGGCACAGTCCATGTGCTGCAGCAGCCTCCGCTCGGCCGCGAAAGCGGCTGGGTCCTCACCGCCGGTGAATCCTATTACGAGGAGCCCGACTTCTTCCTCCCCGTCTCCCTCGCCTGCGGCAGCTCCGACAGCTATGCGCTCGCCGTGCTTTCGGGCGACGAGGTGGGAACCCCTGTGGAAGACTATGTCTTCGGCACTCTGGCCCCGGCCCTGAAGGAGAATCCCGACCTCCAGACCGGTCCCTTCACGGGAAAGGTCATGAAACTCCCCGGTTTCGGCGACACCTTCGTGTTCGCGGTCGGATTCGGAACGAACGGCTACATCACCGGCCAGTATCAGTACATACGCCTCACCGTCAAGGACACCCGCCCGGGCTTCTTCGACAACGACGGCGAAGACATGGATTGGGGAACCTTCTAAACCGGATGCCTTATGAAAAAAAACAATATCCTTTTAGTTACAGTGTCCCTTGCCGTCCTTGCGCTCTCCTGCGCCAAGGAGACGGCCGGGATTGACAATACTGAAGCTCCCGTCGGCCTGGTCACTCTCAGGGCGACGGTGGAGCCCCGCACCAGGGTGAGCATCGAATCGGAAACCGGCAAGTTCTTCTGGAGCAAGGACGACCGCATAGCAGTGAACACCGGCGCCGGCTACATTCTCTCCGAAGCCCTCGAGGCGGGAGGCGAAAGCGCCTCCTACAAAGTGGACCTGAACGGCGCGGAGAGGCAGAACTTTGCCATATACCCCGTCGGCGCGGCAGTCGCCGGCCACGAGACGGCGGCCGACCTTCAGGTGAGCCTGCCCGCCGGCTATGCACTCACCAGCCTCGTCAGCGAATTTTCGCCCGTGGTGATGATTGCTAGAGACAATACGGCGGAGAACGATCTCCTTACCTTCCGTCACGTGGGCGGTCTCTTCCGCCTTGCGGTGAAGGACGTTCCGAAGGGCGTGAACAAGCTCACCGTCACCTTCGACCGCGACGTCACCGGCACCTTCACCGTGGAGAATGCGGATTCCGACAATCCCACCATCTCCACCACGGCGTCCACCGGAGCCAACACCGTCACCTTCACCTTCCCGGCCCTCTCCGGCATGCAGGACGTGACCCTGAACGTTCCCGTTCCCACAGGCACCTACGGCCTCATCACCGTCAAGTCGTGGGTGGACGACACGGAGTTCCCGTGCCGCATCAGCGTGGGCAGGGCGGACGGCCTCACGGTCGCCCGCAAGGCCGCTTTCGGCAAGGACGTTTACATGCCCGTATTTTCCGTGAGCGACAGCAAAAAGGTGGTCTTCTCGCCGGGCAACCTGGAAGCGCATACCACCGACTACGGCACCAGCTGGACATGGGAATTCGCCTCCGAGCAGTATTCCCTGCTCACGAGCACCGCAACCGTCGACGGGAAGATGCACATCAGCACCGAGACCGGAGCGCGCATGCATTTCCGCTGGAGCACCGCCAAGGCGGCCGATTACGGCATAAATGCCGAGGACGGCGCTGCTGACACCTACTACGACTACGTGAACGGCACCTTCCTGGATTGGGGGACCAACTCCATCGAGTGGGGCGACTATGTCTACCCCGGCGGAACCTGGCGCACCCTGGGCAACGAAAAGTGCTATTATTTCTCCAGGACTTATGCAGGAATCGATGCAAGCCTGAACGGCTCCCGCGGCGAATGGGGCTATCTCTTCGAAGAGCGTCCCGCCTCCACCGTCCACGGGCTTAAAACGCACACCGGAACGGAAGAGGAAGACATGGAGAACACACGCTTCATGAAGGTCCGCATAGACCAGAACGACGCCATCAGGGGCGTGGTCCTTTTCCCGGACCACTTCGAGATGCCGGAAGGGCTGGAATTCCTGTATTCCGACTCTTCACTGCCCGCCCTGCCCGCCTACCTCAACCGCACCGACGCATGGTACCGCACGGAACTCTCCACAGCCGACTGGAAAAAGCTCGAAGCCGCCGGCTGCGTGTACATCCCCAGGGGCGACACTTTCTACCACACAAGTACTTACAATGAAGGGGACGCCACCGGTTTCGGCGTGAACATGCTCAACATCTTGAGCACCGGCAACGACATCCGCGTAGGCTGGGGCCGCCCCTGGCAGAACTACCAGGTGAGGCTCGTGCGTGACGTCAACTAAATATTCAATCCCGTAATCCGGGGGCCGCTGCCTGCGGCGGCCCCCTTTTTCAACATGAACTTACCCAACTTATCTTCAGCTCTTCTGCGGGGGCTGTTTTTGACTGCTATTGCGGTCGGGGCTGTATCCTGCAGGCAAGAAGAAATGAAGGCAGATGAGGATCTGCCAAGAGTGTATATCCATGCCGGACTAGAGGGAAACGGTTCCAAGGTGGCCATCGACGGCACCACCGGGAAGTTCTCCTGGGCCGCGGGTGACGAAGTCGCGGTGTATGCATCCAAATGGTACACTTCCGACCCGCTGGAGGAAGCGGGGCCGGGTGCCGATTTCGCTTTCGCAGGACTTGCCGATGCGAACCGGCAGTATTTTGCCGTCTATCCGGCCGCTTCAGCCGGCGACGTGACGGCTTCGTCGCTGACGGTTTCATTCCCGGCGTCATATACCCTTCCTGCCGGGAACAGCGAAGAGATAGCGGCCGTAATGGTGGCGAAGAACGCCCCGGGGGAAGACCTTTCCTTCAGGCATGTGGGCGCCATCATAAGGCTCACGGTGAAGGATGTTCCCCAGGGCACGAAATTTCTGCACGTGGATTTCCCCGACAAAGTGGTTACCGGCGATTTTGCGGTGGCCGGCCTGGATTCGGACCCGTTCGTCCCTACAGTTTCAGCGACTGCGGGGAGCAGCAGGGTAAGCTTCACTCTTCCCGTCGCACTCACCGGGGTAGGTTCGATAGTGCTGAACATTCCGGTTCCTGCCGGCGAGATGGGCCGCATCAAGGTGACCGCTGCGGACGCATCCGGGAACATCTTCACCAATCCTCTCACCATCAGCGGCCCCACGCTGGCCCGCGCACACGGCAAGAAACTGGAAATGTATCTGCCGTCCTTCTCCATAAGCGCCACTGAGAAGGTGATTTTCGCCCCCGGCAACCTGCAGGCCAGCACCACCGACTACGGCGCCAGCTGGACATGGCATTTCGCGGAGCACCAGTACGATTACATCGGCAATGCGGCGGCCAACACCAGCATCAACGGCAAGGGAACCGTTTCCGTTGCAAGCGGCACCGTAGACCTGTTCGGCTGGAGCACTTCCGGCACCGCCTGGGGCATATGGAACAACAACACTTCCACCAACTACACAGGAGACCTCCTCAGCTGGGCCACGCTTCCGATAGGCTCTTACCCGGCCAATTTCTGGAGGCTTCCGGAATGCGATGCCGCCGACGATGCAACCCATTTCCGCGATGACGACGATTTGGGTGAACTGCAGTACCTGATTCACAAGCGTGCCGCCTCCACCGTCAACGGAACTGAAAACGCCCGCTTCATAAAGTGCAAACTTGAGAACGGAACCTATGGGCTGCTGCTGTTCCCGGACCATTACGATCATCCCACTTCGCAGGAGCTCAAGGAGATTAACGTAGCCACTCTCAAATACCAGTCCGACCACAATGTGATTTCCATGGCCGACTGGGAACTCATGGAATCTGCCGGCTGCGTGTTCCTGCCTTACGCAGGCCAGCGCACGAATACGGCTCCCGTCTTTGGAGCAAACGGCCATGGAGAGTATTGGACAGGCACTCCCAGTGCAACTGCAACCAACCACGCGAACTGCCTGTATGTAAGCAGCGATTTCTTCAGAGTGTATGGGACCGATCCCAGATGCTGGGGCTCAGCAGTGAGGCTCGTGCGCAGCATCGGCGCATATTCAGCTTCCGGCAGCGGTTCCGCGCAGGTGCTTTCGGGCGACACTTTTGTAGTGAACGGCCGTGAGTCCGACCGCACTTTCCTGGCCTCGGACTATGCGGGTTTCGACGTGAGCGTCGATTCCGGAAAGGATTGGATCGTGCTTGTGCCGAACGAATCCTACACCGATTACACCACCACCGTCCATGTGGCACAAAATGACACGGGATCTTCCCGTGAGGCCGGCATAACCTTTACGGGCGCCGGACAGACCCGCACCGTTACGGTGCGCCAGCTCGCAATGCACCCGGTCATGGGCAGCACAGTTCCCGGCAGCTACGGCGCCTGTGGCATCGACATGCTGTACCGGGAAGGCGGCGACCAGTGGTCATGGCGGGCCGGAGCTTCCGCAGGGAGTTTCCGCCTGCTGGACGAAGAACATGTAAAGGTGCTGGTGCTGGGCAATATCCCGAACAGCGTCTCGCTCGGCGACAGTTTTGATGCACAGATGCTTGTGCTCGACGGATTCGACACTCCCGTAAACACCGCCGTAGAACTTACCGTGGTGGACGCTGAAGACAATACCTTCTGGCTGTCGGACACTTCCGCTACCGGTCTCATCATAAAAAAGAATACACTATGAAACGCTTCGCTCTTATTGCAGTTCTTACGGCCATCCCGGTGCTTGTCGCCTTTGCGGATCCGGCTTCGGAAGTGCCGTACCGTTATACCCAGCCCGACGGCTCGGTGGTGACTCTCGTGAACCATGGCGACGAATTTTTCAGCTGGGTGACCTGCGAAGGGGTTGAGGTGGCCCTTGATGCGGACGGCTTCTGGCGGCAGGAGAAAAACGCCTCGGTGCAGAGGAGCCTCCGCCGTGCAGAAGGGGAAGCCCGCCGTGCCAGGATGGAAACATTCCAAACCCGGGCGCGCGCCTCCGGCATCGGCATGGGCGCCAAGCGTTTCATTGTGGTTCTCGTGGAGTTCCCGGACCTGACGTTCACCACCGGCGACGTGAATGCGGCGATAGCGGACAAACTCAACCAAACGGGTTATTCCGACTACGACGGAACAGGATCCGTAAAGGATTATTTCACAGACTCCTCCCAGGGACAGTTCATTCCCACCTTCGATGTCTACGGTCCTGTGCAGGTAAGCCGGAGCTACGCCTATTACGGGCAGGACATAGGCTCGGACCATAACGGACATGCCACGGATATTGTCCGCGAAGCGTGCGACTTGCTCGACGATACGGTGGATTTCTCCATCTACGACCATGACGGAGACGGCACTCTGGATGTCTTCACCTTCATCTTCGCAGGCCACAGCCAGTCCGACGGCGCCTCCTCCGACCACCTCTGGCCGCACGCATATACGATGTCGAGCGACATCCCGGTACACGACGGAGTGAGGATTCCCAGTTATTCCTGCTCTTCCGAGTACAGGGGCGCAGACGGAACCGAACGGGCCGGAATCGGTACATTCTGCCATGAATTCGGACATACTCTGGGCCTTCCGGACATGTACGACCTCGACGGCTCAACAAACGGGACAGCCCGGACCCCCGGCCGCTTTTCCGTGATGGCCTCCGGAAACAGCGTGAACAATACCCATACGCCGCCTCCCTTCACCTCGATTGAACGGCAGTTGCTGGGATGGATGGGCGATTTCCGGGAAATCGGCGCGTCAGGCAGCTACACCCTCGGATCACTGGGCGACGGGACCGTTCCCTACATTATCCCCTCCGATGTGGACGGAGAGTATTTTCTTCTCGAAATGCGCGACGGAAAGGGCTGGGATGCCTACATTCCCACCGGTATGCTGATTTATCACATAGACAGGTCGTCGAATATCATCGGCGGCGGTGTGACGGCGGCGGCGGCCTGGACGACCAGAAGCATCAACCGCTACGGAGCACATCCCTGCTATTATCCCGTAGCGGACGACTATTCATCGATGGACGCGCAGGTGTATCCCGGTTCCGGAAACGTGACGGACTTCCTTCCCACGGCTTGGAGCGGAGACAATCTTCCGTATATCCTGAGCGGGATAAGCGTTTCCGGCACCAGTGCCTTGTTCAGCGTGACGAAACTCTCGTCGGACCGGCAGATTTTCGGGACCGTCCGCGACACCGACGGCAATCCCGTCAGCGGCGCCCTGCTGCATTTTGAAATCGACGGCGATGCCGGGTCTGCCGTTGAAACCACGACCGGCGCGTCGGGGGAATATACTCTTCCGGTTTCCGAAGAGGCGGCGGGCAGTTTCACCCTGACCGCATCCAAGTCGGGATATGTATCCCGGACATGCGACGTTTCTTTCCTGCGCCTTGTCAGGAAGGACTTTATCCTGAGGCAGGCCGGCGACTCCCGGGATGCCGAGCTGAAGAAATATCCCGACAGCGGCAGCGCTTACGGACGAGGGTACGGCACCAAGCCGGAGAGCATAATGGGTGCGGTGCATTTCAGCGCAAGCGAACTGCAGCCATATGCCGGAATGATTGTCCGGACCATCAGTTTCCAGTATGCGGAGGCGGAGCCTTATAACTGTACGGAGGCATACGTCATCATAGACAAGCGGGGCGAGCGCATCCTCACCCGGCAGGCGGACAGTCCGGCGCCTTATACATTTGTCACTGTGGATGTATCTGATGCCGGAATCACGGTGTCGGGCAGCGAAGACCTCTACATAGGTTATGCCCTGAAAGACGTGAATGCCATGTATCCCATCCTCAGGAGGACGGCGGCGGGGCTGACTGACGGCAGTTACATTTCATCCTTCAGTCTCACCGGCAGTTCCTGGTCCGCAGATTCGGGACAGGCGGTCCTGGTGTCGGCAACCCTTTACGACCCGGGTGCATACACCACCGTTCAGCTCCTGGGCTACAACATGATAGCCAATCCGGGCCTCACCGGCGGCTATTCAGCAGGCGACACCTTCACTTTCGCCCTGAATGAAAGCGCCCTCGATCCGCCCTCGTCCGTGACCTGGTACTTCGACGGAGAACTCAAAGACTCCGCATCCGTAGTCCTCAGCGCCGGAAGCCACAAAGTCGAAGCCCTCCTTACTTTCTCCGACGGCAGCTGCGAGGTCCTTACCCTTGAAATTGAAGCGGAATAATGGTTAAACGCATCAGTCTGTTATTTCTGGCAGCGGTCCTTCTTGTCGCCGCCTGCGCGAAACCTGAAAAGGTTCCGCAGGCGGGCGTATTCGAACTGAGCGGGCTATCCTCCTTCTCAGCCGAAGCGCAGAGCGTTTCGGTTGCGGTGAACTGCGACATCGCATGGAAGGCCGCGTTCAGCGAAACCGTTTCGTGGGCGTCCATGACGCAGACCGGGTCGGAAATAGTGCTTTCCCTCGGCTTCAACCGCGAAGACAAGGCGAGGACGCTGAGCCTCACAGTCACTGCGGGAAAGGAGGAAAAGACTTTCAGCATTACGCAGGAAGGCATCACTTCGGTTGTGAAACCCCTTTCACTGCAGATTTCCGGCACCGATGCCGGGCGGCTTGACATCCGGCTGAAACAGGATTGGGATGCCGTCTGCGAGGCTTCCTGGATTTCGCTTGAAAGGGAACAGGGCTCCGGGGGAATAACCCGGCTGAAGGTAATCCCGGCCGACGGCAACGAGAACGTCGGGGAACGCAGAGCCGAGCTTGTGATCAAAACCGCCGGCGAAACGATAACGGTGCCGGTAGCTCAGGGGCAGACGGATGTAGTCTGTCCATCCGACAAGATTCTCGGCGCCAATGCCGCCGGGGGCAACCGCAGCTACGAAGTCGCCACCAACGTGGACTTCAGTGTCGAGGTTCCGTCCACGGCCGGCTGGCTGAGCTGCGTGGAGGTGAAATCGCTGAACAGCTCGAAGCTCGTTCTGCACTTTGACGAGAACCGCAGCGGAAAGACCCGCGAAGCGGTGATTACGCTAAAGTACGGCTCTGAAAGCAAGAGCCTTACCGTCAGACAGATGTACAAGCACGCCATGCTGGAGAAGGGCGCTCCCGGGGTTTACGGCCTTCTGGACGAGGACTGCGCATACAGCGCCGGCAGCGACCAGTGGTCGTGGATGGACGGCCCCGAAGGATCTTCCTTCCGCATCCTGAGCCCTGCAGACCGCAGGGTGCTGGCCGTTTCCGGGCTTCCGGCCGGAGTGCAGTACGGGGACAGTTTCACCGTCTCCATTTCCCGGAAAGACGGGATTTTCGACAGGGGCGGCACAGATGCCAAGGTTACCGTAGTGGACATGGAGAACGGATTCGTGCGCCTTGACGCCGGTACCGGAAAGGGGCTGGTATTAAAAAAGGAGGACCTATGAGGAAGTTGCTTATACTTGTCGCTACGCTGCTGTCTGCCGCCGCACTTGCGCTTGCCTCGCCGGCATCTCCCGAACCGTACCCGTATACCCAGCCGGACGGCACGGTGATAATTCTTCAGAACCACGGCGACGAATTCGACAGCTGGATTACCTGCAACGGAGTTGAGGTGGAGAAGGGGAGCGACGGCTTCTTCAGGCCGGTCGCGAACGTCCAGGCGCGCAAGCTTGCCCGGCGGAATGCGGCGCGGCCCATGCGTGACAAGGCGGCCCGTCTCCGGGCTCAGGCCCGGGCGGAAGGCATCAGCCACGGAGAAAAGCGATTCCTGGTGGTTCTGATAGGCTTTCCCGACCGAGAGTTCACCACTGCGGACGCCGCCGGTCAGTTCCACGACATGCTCAACGAGGCCGGTTATTCCTATGAAGGGGCTCCGGGGTCGGCAAAGGACTACTTTACCGAGAATTCGGGAGGGGAGTTCGTGCCGTCTTTCGACGTCTACGGGCCTGTGACGGTGAGCGAAAGCTATGCCTATTACGGGCAGGACATAGGGAGCGACCATTCCGGACACGCCACCCAGGCGCTTTATGAAGCCTGCAACCTGCTGGACTCCGAGATAGATTTTTCCCTGTACGACAATGACGGGGACGGATACGTGGACAATACCTTCTTCTTCTTTGCCGGGCACAGCCAGTCCGCGGGGGCGGATGCGGATGCGATTTGGTCGCACCAGTATTCGCTCTACAATTACAATCTGGTCCTGGACGGGGTGCGGGTGTTCCGATATGCCTGCGCTCCGGAGTACAGGGGAGCGAGCGGCACTTTGCGGCCCGGCATAGGCACTTTCTGCCACGAATTCTCCCACTGTCTCGGACTTCCGGACTTTTACGACACAAACGGAGCTACAAACGGGCGCGCATACGACCTTTCGTCATTCTCGGTGATGGACTACGGCAACAGTAACAACGAGGGCCGCACACCCCCGTATATGACCTCCATCGAACGCCAGATGCTCGGCTGGATGGGTGACTTCAGGGAACTCTCCGCCTCCGGCGACTATACGCTCGGAGCCCTGAGCCGGGGAACAGTGCCGTACATGACGGGCGCCGACGTCGACGGGGAATTCTTCGTCTATGAAATGAGGGACGGGACGCGCTGGGATTCCTTCCTGCCGGAGGGGCTGGTCATCTATCACGTGGACCGGTCCCAGAATTACATCGCTTCGGGCGTGACTGCTGCGGATGCATGGAACGGTCACTATGTGAACCGCTATGGCGACCATCCCTGCCTCTATCTGGAATTCTCCAGCGCCTACAACTCTTCCCGGCTTGACTGCATGGTGTATCCGGGCCGGGAAAACGTCACCTCTTTCGTGCCCCTTGCCTGGAGCGGAAACAACCTTCCCTGCAGGCTGTCGGGCATTTCCATCGGGGGGAGTGAAGCGCATTTCCGCTTCGAGAAGTTTTCGGATGAACGGCAGATCATAGGCCTTGTGACCGGAACGGACGGCGATCCGGTGGAGGGGGTTACGGTTGCCATCGAAGCGTCGGAAGCCCAATCGGCCATGAGGAGGGTGCGTTCCAACCTGGCCGTGGCGAAATCTCCCGCATATTCCTCCACTACGGCGGCCGACGGCAGTTTCTCCCTGAGCATACCCGAATCCGAGTCCGGCGACACCTTCATGATGTCGGCCTCGAAGGAAGGGTATGTGACCAAATCGGCAGAAGTGACGGTAAACCATGTTACGGAGCAGAATTTCGCTCTCCGCAGGCTCGTTGAAGCCCCTTCCGCCGACATACGGAAATATCCCGACGGCGGGTCCGCCAACGGCGTGGGCTGGGGAAAGAAGCCCCAGAGCGTCATGGGCGCTATCCATCTCAGCAACGCGGAGCTTCAGAAATGGGGCGGCATGCAGCTTCGGACCGTCACCTTCCAGTACGCAGAGGCGGAACCTTACGCGGGCGTAGCGTACGTGATAGTGGACCAGGCCGGCAGGCGGGTGCTCAGCAGGAAGGCGGAAGGCGCGGCTCCCTACACCAACGTCACGGTCGATGTGAGCGATGCGGGAATCCAGGTCATCCCCGGGAAAGACATGTATATAGGCTACGCCCTGGAGGGGGTGAACGCATACTATCCCCTCCTGAAGAAGAGCGTGCAGGAAGACTGCGACGGATTCTACCTGTCGGATTATTCCCTTACCGGCAGCTTCTGGTCGAAAAGGGAGAACGAGGCGCTGCTCATCAGCGTCACGCTTCTGGACCCGGATGCCCAGAAGAGCATCACCCTGTCGCTCATGGGCTACAACAGCATTGCGGATCCTGGCGACTACAAGGCAGGCGACCGCTTCTTCTTCGAGCTCGTCGAATCGGCGCTGAACCGGCCCGAGTCGGTGGCCTGGTACTACGACGGAACTCCCGTTCAGGAAAGTTCGGTGACGCTCACCGGCGGCAGTCACCGTGTCCGCGCCGTCCTCTCATTTGCCGACGGCAGTACCGAAACCC
>ERZ842401.3205-NODE-3205-length-20675-cov-9.508632_pt1 | contig 20675 bp, 11 predicted proteins | sample MGYA00521270_ERZ842401 | MGnify/ENA primary metagenome ERZ842401 (study PRJEB31892, sample SAMEA3878208) | bioreactor metagenome | biome: Moose rumen | place: Sweden | collected 2011-10 | study: EMG produced TPA metagenomics assembly of the PRJEB12797 data set... | reverse complement strand
GTCGTGCAGAGGGTCGTGCAGAGGGTCGTGCAGAGGGTCGTGCAGAGGGTCGTGCTGAAGGAATTGCAGATACAGCTCGTAAACTAAAGACGATGGGACTGCCTGTAGCAGACATTGCCGTAGCTACAGGTCTTACACCTGAGGAAATCGCAAAGTTATAGCACGCGTTATAATCAACTATAGCAATAGTAATCAACAAGCAACAGCAGCTACAGTCGGGCGGGATTGTAGCTGCTGTTGGTGTAGTATGTAGGTATTACTACCTTCAGATGGTCAATGCTTCTCATTTTACCTTATCTATCGTATTTATATTTAATGATGACATAACCAGGATAGCATCTAATGAGGTGTGTATTAGTTGCTGCAGTATTTCCATGCCCATTATATGACATGGTGAAGCCAATATCATTGAATGTTTGATCGCTGGAAACACCCGAACTCTTTTTCACCCAGTTTTTATTGATGTTTGCATCGTAAGTCCCATCAGCTATAAAGTTTGATCCCCCATGTCCGCCGGTAGCATCTGTACCAGAAACATTACTTTCCAGTCCTCCCAGACCACCATAATAGCCGGCACCGCCACCGCCGCCATCGGTGGTAAAATCACCCAAACCTTGAATCTCACCTGATGTTGCACATCTGCCCCCCATCCATTTTAAACGGCCTGAAGTACATTCTTTCATGGTTCCAACCTTATTGCCGGGATCATTGCCAGACTCTCCAGCATTACCTCCGTTACTGGCTCCACCTCCAGCACCAGCAACTAAAAGACGTGTATCATTACTATTGAAAGTCCATCCACTTGTAGAATTGGTAGAGGCAACTACAGTTGGGCCACCACCGGCACCACTGCATCCAGTATGCCCAGGATGCCCTCCATCATACCACGCTCCATATTGACGAAGGTATGAATTGAGATTATCTGTAGTTGGACTGGATATAGCTGCTGTTGTGCTATTAGTACCTTGGCAATCAGAGTAGCCTCCTCCACCGCACCAGACATACAATGTTTCAGAAGATCCCTTATTGTAGGTTTTGGTAGCATATACGTATCCGCCTGCACCTCCCCATCCAGCAGAACCGTCACAACCTCCTCCTGCACCTACCAAAAGCGCATATACTGTAGCATTGGCTGCAAACGTCATATTGCATGTTTGGACGGTTCCTTCGCGTACCTGACACCAATATGTCGCACTTGAAGGAACGGCTGCTGACGGAGACGAACCGCTTCCGATTTTTTCAGTTTTTCCATTATAAACGAAAATTTGTGTCATCTTCTCTACGGTAACATCAATAACGGTTGTCAGCGTATTATAGTTTGTGGTGCCTGCCACTGTTGCTGTAATTTTTGCTGTGCCAGCAGACACACCAGTTATGACACCTGTATTACTTACGGTTGCTACGCCGGTTTTGTCTGACGAGTAAGTGACATTAGTTGCAAGCCCTGTTGAGTTAGTACCTGTTCCGAACTTGGGAACACCTGCAATGGCGAATGTCCCTGCAGCTATTGATAAAGTTACATTCTGATCGCCTTGTGGATTACTCTTCGAATCTCCACAGTCAATCGGTACAGAAGGCTGGTTGAGTGTTGTCCATGAATTGTCGACTTTGGTAATAGAGAAATAGAAAGTCTTTGTACCAGTGTACTCTCCCTGTCCAGTGATAGTCAACACTGCAGTGTTGTTACCTACATTGACATTGTTCGAGAACGAATAGTTATAGTTTGTTCCATTGGTTTGGGCGCCAACCAGTGTGTTACCGTTGTCGGTTATCGTGAAAGCCGGTGTGATAGCTGTTCCGGTAAATGGCCGTGTCTCTTCGCCGTCGGCCTTGCCATCTGTCCACACGACACTGATAGTCTTACTGACATCACCTGCCGTAATAGTTAGTTCGTAGGAGCACGATGCAGCCTCAAAGTTACCAGTGTCATCCATAGATGCTTTCACGTAAATGGGGCCACCCTTCTTCTGCATGAAAACGTTGCCATTGGCATCGATGGTGGCAATATCACCCGTGTAAGGCGTAGTGCAAGCAGCATCACTATACAGACCATACGTCATCTGTCCATACACCTCATTGGTCTGGAAACTGGGTCTTACAAGTGCATTCTGAACTATGGCGTTTTTCGATAGATTACTCTCAAAGGCAGCGTTGCTATTAGGATAGCTCATGGTATTAGCAGCCCTATTGATGGTAAAGGTAGCAAAGGTGGAAATACCCTCGTAATCGCCCTTGCCCGTAACAACCACCAGCGCCGTACCTGCATTCAGGTTGTTGTAGTATTTTACATCGTAGTCAGTTCCCTTTGTCAGATACTTTGCATCGTCTGCTGGTGTTTTGCCGTCATCTTTTGTCTTACCATCGGTAACAGTGGGTACAGGAGTACAGTTCTTGCCATTATAGGTGTAGTAACCTTCCAGACCACTGCCTTGCATGCTATTGGTATCCTCTTCGCCATCGTCGGAAAGACTGGTAATGCTTAGGCCGAGGTTACCTACTGACTGAATGTTGATAGTGCCAACTGTTTCTGGCCATGGGTCAATGAGAACAACACCATCGGATTTAAGGTTTCTGGGACCAATCTTTACATTGATAATATAAGACTTGCCTTCCTCGAAATCCTTGGTGCAGATACTGAAATAGGCCGTCTTCTGAGAGTTATTGTCGGTAGGGTCTTGACAAACGACCTCCATAAAGTAGGTGTCATCCTTGGTCTGTGGAGGGAACAGAGCCACGCCTGTGAGAGAACTGGCAAAACTGGAATTGTCAGCAATAACAATGTCTGTTTTACTACCTGATGTACTGCCGAGTGTACCAGTAGGTGCATCCCAACTGATGGTGGTATAGAGCGACTTCAGTGTAATCTTCTTCATGGTGAGATTTTCCTCGCCCGTAGCATTGATAATGAGTTTGGCCATCTTGTGGTCGAACTGCAGGTGTATGGTCTGGTCTGTCTTTGGCGATGTTGCCGAGGCATACATCAGGTCGCTGGCCTTGTAATGAGCCTCTGTTGTCTGTGGCTTTTGCACTTCGAAGCTGGTCAGGCTACTGGTGACCGTTGAGGGGTAGAGTGCATAGATTTCAACATTCACTTTGTCGTTGTCGCCTGGCGGGAAGTAGAGGGTAGAGCCATCCTTTGGCGACAGGGCATTGACACCGTTGCTGGCTGCACCAGTTTTCAAGACTACAGGATTGGCTGCTGTGGTCAATGTGTTGTCTTTCTCCGAAATAAGTGCAGATGCAGAGCCATCAACAGTCACGGTAAAGTAGGCATTGATATCCTCGTTAGCATCAAACAGTGTGTTTTGTGTATCTGTAGACGTACGCGTGATTGCTGCCTGAGGAACAGCTTCCAAGTTGAGGGGAATTCTCAACTCAGACTTATCCTGTTGTATTTCCTCAGCACATGCAGTCATTAGCAAACATGTAGTGGCAATATAGAGAAATATCTTGTTAGTATTCATCTTGTATATTTAGAGTGAACGTATATTATTCAATTTCGTAGGTTACCTTGACATAACCATTATATGTCTTGGAATCTGAAGCAGATGATGGTCCGTTGGAAGAAACTGTTTTAGAAATCTGTGTCCAACTTGAATCAATATAGTTCGAACCGCCATAACCGCCGCCAAACATGTTACCACGTCGGCCGCCAAGATAGCCACCGCCACCTCCGCCACCGGTAGTTCCCTGACTGGATGTAGCCGTTTCGCCATATAACTGTGTATAGTTTCCTGAACTAGAGGCGCCTCCGTCTCTGCCGTCACGTCTCCTTGCGGTAGCGCCTCCGCCACCACCAGCTACCAGTTGACGATTAGCTGCCGCTGTTCCTCCGATTCGAATTTCTGTAGCAGCACCTCCACTGCCTCCGCCACCAGTGGCTGATGCACCACCATTAGATTCGCCAGTACCGTTCGTTCCACCTGCGGCAGAAAAGCCTCCAGTACCTTGAGCGCCAACATAAATATATACGACAGTGCCTGCAGTCAGCACCTTGGACGCTTTAACAATGCCGCTATAGCCACCCTGTCCATTGTTGTAGTTTGCACCTGCTCCGCCAACAAGTTCAAATGTGTAGCGGGCTGTTACTTGGCATGTGTAGGTATGACTACCTGTACCGGTGAACGATTCCTCCATCTTCTTTACAGTGATGGTAATTGTCTTGCTGGTGGCAGCGTTCCAGTTGTCACCAGAAGCAACTGCAGCGGTTATGGTGACCGTTCCGTCCTTCAGTGCGGATACAACCCCCGTAGAGCTGTTGACTGATGCTACCGTGGCATCAGACGATGAATAAGTTATAGTTCCCAAGGTGGTAGTTGCATTGCACTCATAAGTAGTTCCAATACCGATGGACTTAGCATCAGTTGACATCGTGATAACAGGTGTAGCTTTTGTTATAGTGTAATCGTAAGTAATTACGCTATTGTCGTAATAAATGCCTCCGCCAGTACAAGTAATGGTAGCAGTTCCTGCATTTACGTTATTGCTGTAGTTAACGGTATAGTGATTCTGCTCAGCAAAACGTTGCTCAACATCGAAGACTGCGGGTATGGGTTCTTTTGCTGTACCGTCGTATGTCTGGGTGTATTCTCCTATCGAAGTGATGCTGGCATGGTTCTTGAAACTACGTTTAGTGATGGTCAGGGTGTATTGTGCTGATGTGGCCTCGTAGTTGCCACTGCCGTCGGTGGCAAACTTGATGATAACCGTACCAGGCTTAAAAATGGATACCAGTCCGTTACCATCAACGGCCGCAATGTCTTCGTCAGAGGATGTCCATGTAGCGACACCATCGTATTTGCTGCCGGCAGCAATAGCATTGGTGTAATTTCCATTCCAGTCATACTCTACAGGTATAGGAGCTGCATCGGTAAATGTGACAGAGGGCGTAGCCTTACCGATGACGTACGACTGCACGGCGGCTGAACCGGCATAGTCCGTGCCGGCCTTGCCGGAAGCCACAATAAGTGCCTCGCCGACATCGGTATTGTTATAGTAGGCCAGCGTGTAGTCTGTATTAAGCGTAAGAGTCTTGTCAGACTCGCCTGCTTTTTTGAATTTCACCGTTACAGTAGCAGGAACTTTAGCTGTGCCGTCGTAAGTGAAGGATTCTGATATGGGGTCAATACTGATACCATACTTATTTACTTTCGTCACCGTTGCACTACCCGTTGCATTGTTCCAGTCGGTGATAGCAGCAGTCATAGTTAGGTTCTGCAGGCCTACCTCTAAGTTAGCAGTATAGTCATAGCTTTCCTGAAACAGTTTGGACGTGACGGCATAGTTGGCCGTACCCTTATTGGTGACAACCTGTATGAAGGTTTTTCCTTCGATAGCCTGGCTGGGGAAGAGTGCTACGCCGCTCAGCGTAGTCAGTTTCTCGCTCGCTTCAGCGGTAGCAACAGTAATAGTGCCGGTGCTGCCCGAACCGCTCCATGAGTCTGTTGCGCTGGCATAGGAGGCTGTGGTCTGCACATTAGCCAGGTTGATGCTCTGGATAGTCAGGCCGTCAGTAGCAGTGGCACTGACGGTAATTTTGGCCATGCGGTGCTGGAACTGCAGGTTGACATCGCTGGCAGTCTTCACCTGCCCGGTTACTGTAGCTGTCATCAGGTCGGACTTCTTGTAGGTGTCGGCGGTCTCGTCGGTAGTGCTCACTGTCGTCTGGTCAGTCTGCACAGCAAACGACGTTGTGCCAGTGTTGACCGTTGAGGGATAGAATGCCTTGATGGTCACCGTTTTGTCGCCGTTGGGGTAGTAGGGTGGACGGGTGGGGTCTGGTGGAGTCAGGGTGTTTGTCCCTCCAGATGGGGCAGAAGCGGTGAATATCGAACCATTGCAGATGCTGACAGGCGTAGCGTCGGAAGTGGTGATGGTGACGTTGATCTTTGCATCGGCATCGAAGGCCGTCTCCTGACTGGACGCTCCGCTGGTGCCGCGCGTCATCTCCTGACATGCAACAGCCATGCGGATAGGCACCTCGTCGTCTTCAAGAAACGTTCTGTCTGTGGCACAGGATGTGCCAAGCAAGGCTGTCGCCATCATTGTGACAGCAGTGAGTGCCTGATATGTTATATAGTTCCTTTTCTTCATCCGTTCTTTATTGCCATATTACTTTATCCTCATTGGCGATAGGTGGTGGTCTCAAAACCATCGTCGTCTCTCAATGGCCAACCTGCCTCAGTAGTCTCCACGTCGTAGATGTACCTCAGGAACACAAAGCCTGGGTAAACACGATACGCATTAGTACTACCTTTTTGGCCATTATAAGGGATAGTAAAGCCAAGATATTTGATAGTGGCTCTATTCAACAATATTCCTGATATTCCATTATAGGCCATGGTCCAGTCGCTCTTGATAAAGTTGGAGCCTCCATGTCCGCCTGCTGCTATTGTAGTACCGGAATTCACCTCCGAACCACCCATGCCTCCATAATAGCCAGCACCACCGGCACCGCCGTCTGCAGTGGGGTTATCCTTATATGACTCTCCTTCATAGTCTGTGCCTGCAAAGCCTCCCATCCATTTCTTTTTCGCAGAACCTGTATAGTGATACATAGAGCCAGGATTTAATGGACTTGTGCCAGTTGTCTGGTCTGCAGGAAGAGCACCTGCGTCCTCGCCACCGTTACCACCATTAGAAGAACCGCCTCCGCCGCCAGCTACTAACATACGGCTGTCTGTGTCAGTATAGTCCCAGTTGTCAGTTGAATTGGTAGTACACAAGGCTGTAGCACCACCTCCTGCTCCTGACGAACCCGTAGTGCCCGGGCGACCACCACCAGGCCAGCCGCCCTTTCCATTCTCAGCTGTTGCGGTTGCGCTGCCACCGCCGCACCAGCCACCACCACCACAGAATACATACCAAGTGACAGAGCTGGCATCAAAGTGCTTGGATGCCACCACACAGCCACCAACACCTCCGCGGCCATCACCGTCGTTGCCGCCTCCGGCACCAACTACAGCAACCTGTACAGTGGCAGCCTTGGCAAATGTTATCTTGCACTCTTGAGCTGAACCTCCTGTCGTCTGCCAATAGGTAGAACCACTTGTCGTAGTATTACCATTGTAGATAAAGATGCGGTTTTTCTCTTCCACCGTTACTGCTATCGTCTCACTGAGTCCTGTGTAGTTGTCAGTTCCTGTCACTGAAGCCGTGATATTGGCACTGCCCTTGGCAACTGCGGTGATGATGCCCGTATTACTAACTGTAGCCACGCCTGTGTTTGACGAGGTAAAAGATACCGAGCCAAACTTTGCTGAACCAGCAGTATTGAACGTCTGTGCCGGCAGTGAAAGTGTACCTATATCACCTGCATCACCTTGAGGACTTGTTTTTGACACAGCTGTACCCAGTGCCACGCTGGGCTTGTTAAGCTTTGTCCATGTGTTCGTGGCCTTTGTAATGTTGAAGTAGAATGTCTTGGTTCCGCTATATTCATTTTGACCGGTAATAATGACGCAGGCTTTCTGCTGTGCCTCTGTGCAGACGTTTGTCTGGTTTGCTCCCGTACCGTAGGTGACCGTGTAGTCATAACCTTTGGCCAGTGTGTTACCGTTGTCCTTAATAGCAAAGTTCGTGGGCTGAATCACACTGCCCGTATACACGAAACTATTGCCATTGTCACCAGTCCACTCAATGCTGATGACCTGAGCGACATCACCGGCGGTGATGGTCAGTGCGTAATGCGCTTCGCCAGCCTCAAAGTTGCCGGTGTCATCCATTGTAGCCTTCACATAGATAGGACCACCTTTTTTCTTCATATACACGTTGCCATATTCATCGATGGTAGCTATACGCTCGGCTTCGGATGGGCTATATTCTGTTGTATATCCGGCATCGCTATAGAGCTTAAAGGTCATATTACCATACACTTCTGATTTTTGCGTGGCAGGACGGTTGCTCTCATAGGAGGGAAGTACCAGCTTGTTCTGAACGATGCCATCGCGGGACAGGTTTGAATTGAAGGCCGCATTGCTGTTGGGATAGCTCATGGTGTTTGCCGCCTTCTTAATCTGGAAAGTGGTGAATGTTGACAACCCCTCGTATTCGCCTTTTCCGTTGACGACGATGATGGCCGTACCGGCATTCAGGTTATTGTAGTAGGTAACGTCGTAATCGGTCGATGCTCTCAGCGTAGTGGCATCTTCTTCCTTGCCGTCGCTCACCGTGGGCACCGGCGTACACATCTTGCCATTGTATGTATAGTATATATCGTTGCCGCTACCTTGCAGCGTGTTGGTCGTCGCGACGTTGTCGTCGGCTAGGCTCTCAACCTTCAGACCAAGGTTACCGACAGCTTGTACGTTGACGGTGCCAACGGAAGCAGGCCATGGTGCTATGACCACCTGTCCGGCTTCACCCTCCTGCAGGTTCTTTTCTCCTATTTTCACATTGATGGTATATACCTTGCCACCCTCAAAGGCCTTGCTCTCTATCAAGAAGTGAGCCGTACCGGTATTACCGTCTTTCGTCTTCACGTCAATATCCATGAAATCGGTCTCACTATAGGTCTGTGGTGGGAAGAGGGCTGCACCGCTGAGCGTCTCAGTGTAGCTGTCTCCATTGCTGGCCATTACAAGGGCTCCTTGGGCACCGAGCGTATTGTCTTTAAGCTGCCATGGGGTGTTTGACGGGTCGAACTGCACTTGTTGGAATATCTTCAGTAGCTTGATTGACTTGATGGTCAGTCCATCGGTACCCGTGGCATTTACTACCAGCTTGGCCATCTGGTGCGCAAATTGCAAGTGAACAGGCTGGTCGGTCTTGGGCGTGGTGACGCTTGCAAACATCAGGTCACTTGCTTTGTAGGCGTCGTCAGAGGTCTGAGTACTGGCTACTGTAAATGTGGTGACACTCTTATTGACCGACGAAGGATAGACGGCATCAATGGTGGCACTGACATTCTCACCAGGCGGGAAATAAAGTTTTGTGCCGTCTGTGGTCTCCATCGGGTTAACACCGTTTTCAGCTGTCTTGGCTTCCAGCAGTAAAGGATTGCCCCAGGTTGTCACACCGTCTGTTGCACCCGTGATGGTGGAGTAGCTATTGATGGTCTGGCCTGCTATGAACAGCGTGTTCTGTATGTCGTCGGTCGTCAGTCCGCGTGACAATGCAGGCTGGTTGACAGCCTGCAGGCGCAGCTCTATCTGCGGTTCACGCTCCCGGCTGAGCTCCTCGGCACATCCACAGAACCCAAAGCCTGTTAGGACTGCTATACTGATATATATTATTTTTATCGTTGTTCGCATAAACATCTTATTTATTACTCAAATGCATAGGTCATCTTGACGTATCCAGGATAAATTGCACTTTCTGTAGCTGCTGAAGAAGTGGCTGGGCCGTTGGTCGAGACACCACTGCTGATATGGGTCCAGCTGGAGTCCAAGTAGTTGGAACCGCCATAGCCGCCACCGTAAGCACCATTCTTTCCTCCCAAGTAGCCACCGCCACCACCGGCACCCGTTGAGGCAGTAGCGGCTTCTCCATTAGAAGTAGCTGCATTACCGGCAGAGCTGGAACCGCCGTCCTTTCCGGCACCGCGCCAACTCAGTGCACCACCGCCGCCACCGGCCACAATCTGGCGATTTGCGGCTGCTGTACCCCCTATACGTATCTCAGAACTGGCACCGCCAGAACCGCCAAAGTAAGAACCAGCAGCACCTCCGTTGCCATCGGAACTACCATTCTCGCCTCCAGCAGTACTACTATATCCACCCTTACCGCCATTGCCTACATAGATATAAACAACCGTTCCCTTGGTGAGTGTCTTAGAGGCTTTTACTGTTCCTCCTTTGCCACCCTTACCGCGAGAGACAGATCCTCCTGCACCGCCGACAACCTCAAACGTATAAACGGCCGTTTCGGGACAAGTGTAGGTAAAAGCACCTGCAGTTTTCCATTCTTCTTTCTGTTCCTTACCTGTAATGTTGATAGTTTTTGATGTAGCAGCGTTCCAGTTGGTTCCTGCAGCGACAGAGGCCGTGATGGTGGCTGTACCTATTTGGCGAACGGTCACAAGTCCCGTCGTGCTGTTTACGGTAGCAATGTTTTCATCGCTCGACGAATAGGTAACGGTACCATATGTCGTAGTGGCATCGCACTGGTATGTAGCGCCAATACCAATGGTCTTGGCATCAGTAGTCATGGTGATGACGGGTGTCACCTTGGTAATGCTGAACGTCTTCGAGATGGTGGTGTTGTCATAATAGATGCCTCCACCGGTCAACGTAATGGTTGCCGTCTCGGTACCGGCATTGACATTGTCCTTATAGGCAGAGGTAAAGTGGTTCTGCTCTTCAAACAGACGCTGAAGGAAAGTTGCAGGATTCGTACTGTCGTCATATTCGTCATAGACCACAGGCACGGGTTTCTTCTCCTCGCCGGTATAGGTGGCGTCATAGCTGCCAAATGCCGTTATCGAAGCGTGGTTCTTGAAACTGCGCTTAGTGATGTTCAGTGTGTACTGTGCCGAGGTTTTTGTGTAGTTACCCGTACCATCATTCTCCACCGTGATGGTTATCGTTCCCGGTTTCGAGAACGACACTACGCCATTACCGTCTACAGTAGCCACGCCGGTGTCGCTCGATGTCCACGAGACGGCACCATCGTATTTGCTCTCTGATGTCAGTTTGTTAGTGTACGTACCACCCCAGGCAAACTCCTGGTTGACGGTACCTGTAGAAGTAAAGGTCATGCTGGGCGTGGCCTGACCAATAACGAACGACTGTACGGCAGCCGATCCGCTGAAGTCGCCGTTTGTACTTTTCAGACCTTCAGCCACTACAAGTGCCTCGCCTACATTGGTGTTGTTGTAGACGGCAAGGGTGTAGTCGGTATTCTTGACAAGCGTTTTCTCTTCAGTTTGTGTCTTGTACTTGACGGTGATAGTAGCAGGAGTCTGCGCCGTCCCGTTATAGGTATATTCACCCGTGATAGGTTCAATATACATACCGAACTTATTCACCTTCGTCACCGTTGCAGTACCCGTTGCAGCACTCCAGTCGGTGATGGCGGAAGTCAGCGTCAGGTTCTGGAGACCAACCTCCAAGTTGGCGGTATAGTCAAATCCCTCCTGAAACAACTTGGAAGTGACGGCATAGTTAGCTGTTCCCTTATTGGTGACAACCTGTATGAAGGTCTTTCCCTCGATGGTCTGGCTGGGGAAGAGTGCTACGCCGCTGAGCGTAGCTGCCGAACCGTCTTTAGCCACCGTGATGGTGCCGGTAGAGCCTGTTCCGCTCCATGAGTCTGTCGCGCTGACGTAGGAGGCTGTGGTCTGGACATTGGCCAGGTTAATGCTCTGAATAGTCAGGTCGTCAGTGGCTGTGGCTGTGACGGTAATCTTCGCCATACGGTGCTGGAACTCCAGGTTCACATCGTTGGCGGTCTTTACCAGTCCGGTTACAACAGCCGTCATCAGGTCGGACGACTTATAGGTGTCTGTCGTCTCATTACTGCTTACCGTTGTCTGGTCTGTTGCAACACTGAAAGATGTCGTGCCTGTATTGACCGTTGAGGGATAATATGCCTTGATGGTCACGGTCTTTTCACCGTTGGGGTAGTAGGGTGGGCGTGTCTGGTCAGGTGGGGTCAGCGTGTTCGTACCACTTGATGGAGCAGAGGCAGTAAAAATTGCACCATTGCAGATGCTGACAGGGGTAGCGTCGGAAGTGGTGATGGTGACGTTAATCTTTGCATTGGCATCAAAGGCTGTCTCTTGGCTGGACTGGCCGCTGGTGCCGCGTGTCATCTCTTGACAGGTGACAGCCAGCCGGATGGGCACCTCGTCATCCTCCAAAAACGCGTGATCTGTGGCGCATGACAAATTAAACAGTGTCGTCAACAAAAGGCTGACGACAGCAACTGTCTTATATGTTTTCTCCTCTCTTTTTGTCATGCGATTCTTATGGTTATACATTATAAAATTATCTTGTCAAAAGTCATTGCCTCACCTGTCCAGTCCCTGATGGTAGTCGTCAGGGTGATGTAGCGTACGCCGACATTCACTGTCAGGATGTAGAACACGCCGGCATTGAGCGTAAGGGCTTGCGACGGCTTATAGGTGACATTCTGAATACCCGTGTCGGTGCCACCTACATTACGCAGGTTGAACTGCAGAAATGGCGTGTCGGTGGTAATCTCCTGCGGTGGCAAGAAGAACGGCTCGCCGACCTTGGCGGTGACGGTAGTAGCAGAACCCGTGGTGCTGATTTCGCCCGTTCCTGGTGCAACAGTCAACTGTGGTTTCACACCCAGCACGCTGTAGGTGGCATTGGGCATGTTGTCGGAAGTCAGGTCCTCGGTGGCGTTGAACTCCACCAGCACCTTGGCCATGCGGTGCTTCATCTCCAGATTGATGGCACTGGAGCCGGTACGGAATGTTGCCGTGACGTCGTTGGCCAGAAAGTCGCTGGCTACTATAGAGGTTTGTGTAGTCTGGTCGGTCTGGACATCGAACGTGAAGCTGGAGGTCCCGGGAACGATTTCGCTATATGTCGGCGACACATTACACCCCTCAGGGAAGAAAGCGGCAAAGACATCTACCCAACCGTTTTCGCCTACGTTCGCTGGGAATTGGGGCAGCGCGTCATCAGGATCTACTTTAGAGACCTCAGCGGCGGTGGGATGTTTCTGTGAGAGCAGCGAACGGCCAGAGGCAACATCGACCGCTCCCGTGGTAGTGTAGATCCATTTCCGTGATGCACCTCCGAACTGTTCTGTGCTGAGGTCACTGCTTGTGGTGCCATTATTGCTATACAGGAATACATCAATGTCCGTTCCAGTAGGGAAGGATGCGTTGTAAGCATCGGCATAGGCGCGTGTCGTACCCTCTGTGGCATCGGCTACAGAGGCCGTAAAACGGATGGGCGTAGCTTTGCCCGTTGTCGGTGCTGGGTCGTCAGCACTGCAGGCCACCAGCAGAGACATGACTGTCAGTAGCGCTCCTAACTTATTATATATTGCCATCGTCTTCATCGTTTTCTACTATAAACGGTTAATATCCTGCATCGGGTATGGTGGCCGTTTCGGCTGTCACATACTCTGTTGACCAGTCATAGACCTGCACCGTAGAGATGTTCACCATGCCCGAGGCACTGAGCGTGATGCTGTAGTTGTACTGGTGACCAGCTATGAAGTTTGGTGCGTCGGTGTACATACTCTGAGGCACGTAGTTCGAGGTGGTTGTAGCCGAGTTCTTGTCTGTTGTCGTAATCTGGAAGAGGGTTGCCGAAGCAGCCAGGCTCTGCGGTGGTATGATACACTCGTAGGTGTACAGGTGGCTTGAGGTGTTTTCACTTTGCTTGCGCATGGTGACGGTGCTGTTTTGGGAGTCAAGAGTCCAGCCGGCTGAGGCTCCTGGTGTCAGCGTACCACTGACGGCAATATTGTCATTGCCTAACTTGATGTCTGTGACAGGTTTTTGCCCTTTTGTGGCAGAAGTGTTGACAGTAACCATAATTCGGCACATCTGGTGGTAGAACGACAGGTCAACTGGCTGTTTGAAGCCCACCGTGAGGTCGGGCGCATATAGAATATCCTGATTGTAATAGGCATTCGCCTCCATGGCGGACTGGTCTGTTCCCACCGTGACAGTTGACGGCGCAGTGGGTGACCAGGGATACCAGGCTTTGAAAGTACGGCTTGTCACTTCAGGCGACCAGAAGTACGTATTCTCTGCTACGGCAGGTCTCAGACTAACACGGCCACCGCTGGCAGAACTTTCCTCGTTGGCTTTATATTTATAGACTGTAGCACCTTCGCAGATAGCCATTGAATCATTAATAGTCCAATAGTTGTCGGTGGTGAAGGCACGGGTCGTTTCTCTGCCAGTGCTGATGGTGAACACCACGGCGTCGCCCGTCACCTCTGTAGAGTCAGGGGCTGGTGACACACCAGCATCGTCAGCACTGCACGCCGCTAACAACCCTGCTGCGACGACAGCAGTGGACAGCACCCGGAGGTCTTTTATGAGCGATATGGTTTGATTAGTTCTATTGTTCATAGAGTGGCAATTCTGGAACTGTACTTGATTCTGACCATGGTGTGATGGCTGCTGTAACCTGAACACCCGTAGCACGCAATTGAATGGTGTACACCGTCTCGCTGCCAGGGGCGAAGGTCTGTTCGATAGTATATGAGTAGTTGGCGGTATTGGGGCTGGTGCCGACAGTAATGACAATGCTACCGCTGGCCGTCGTTGTAGGCATCACCAGGGCACGGTAGATGGCATAGGCATCGCTCTTCTTGCTCCAGTCGGCATCACTGCTGATGAGTGTGTAGGGCGTGATCTCTTCAGAGCCGGTGATGTTGCTCAGGGCCTGTGTCAGTGGGTTGAATTCTGCCGACGTGGCCTGCCCGGCCAACTTGACACTCAGGTTAGCCAGGTCAGTGGCTGAGTAGCCGGTGCCGACCATCACCCTGATGATGACCTTGCTCAGCATGTGCTGGAACAATAGCTGGGCGGAGGTGTGGTCAATGTTGATGGCTGAAGTGGCACTGAGGGCCTTGGCAGCCATCAGGTCGCAGGTCTTCTGATTCGCGAGGTCCTGCGCGGTTGGCAGCGATACGCTGACAGCAGACGAAGTGGCTGTATTGTCGTAAGGATAGTAGGCGCAGACATCAACGTTGCTGCCATCGATGGGCAGGTAAATCTGCTTTTTCTCCACAGGGTCTGTTCCTGGTAAGTCATCTGCGGCAGTGAAGCCCTGATAGACATAAGTATAAGTGCCAGGTGTCGCTGTTGCGGTAGCTGTATTGCTGGCAGTGCCAGAGAGCACATAGGCGATGTTGGAGTCCTCGTAGGTACCGCTGCGGGTGACGTCGCTGGATGCGGTGCTGCCGGCCTTGACGGTATAGACGCCTATCTTGTCGCCAGTCTCCCAGGACGAGTCGTAAGCGCGCGTCACGGTGGTGGTGATGCCGCTGACCAGCTGTAGTGGTACCTTCTTGTCCTGTGCAGGGCTGTCAATATCCCCAAAATCCTTCGTGTCGCACGCCGTGAGGAGTGTGGCAACGGATAACAGGAGGGTTATCAGGGTTCTGTCGTTTACTTTCATATCCTTACTATATCTTGTTGGTTCGTAGTCTGATTAATGGGTGGCCGTACCACTGACCGTTGTCGAGGTCCACGGCTTGATGGCGCACTCTATGGTGATGGGCTGTTTCTTGGAGATACCCGAAGGGTTCAGTCCCAGGCCGAAGGTCAGCGTGTAGGCGTAGGCTTTGGAGGTGGCCCAGTTGATGGCGAAAGGCACGAAGACGGTCTCGTAGGTAGATGCCGTACCCAGATGGTAGTGGTTGTCGCCGTCGACAATGCGCATACGGATGGCCAGATAGCCGCCGTTGGTGGTTGGTACGGTCGTTCCCGTTTTCTCGGTTGCGGGATTCCATGCAGCCAGCGTCTGGGGCATCAGCATGGCCACGTCGGTGGGTGAGGTCAGGGGTACGTTGTTCTCGTCTGCATCCTGTTCCACAGAGGTCGTGGTCAGCGTCAGGTGCGAGGCAGTGTTCATGGCCAGCGTGACGCTCGACTTGGTAGAGGTGGCTGCCGGTGTCAGCGTGGCTGCCACGGTACTTGTTGCGTCTTCGTTGAAGGCCAGCGTGCCAGCCACGTTGACATTGCAGATGCTGATGTCCTGTATCTGTACCGTCCAGCCATAGCCTTTCACCTCGTCTGACAGCTTGCCGTAGAAGGCGATGCGCGACAGAAGGTGTTGGAAGGTCAGCACCACAGTGCTGTTGTCGCCCAAGTCAGGCAGCACCTTCACGAAGTCTCCATAGCCCTGACGGTGGACATTTAATATTTTTGCGCACATCAGGTCGTATTGTCCTTTGAGGGACAGAGCATCCGTCGTGCCGTCGAAGACTATCTGCTTTGTGGTCAGGATATCGTCTATGGCCGGTGCTTCGGCGGGGTGGACTGCGTAGAAGTTGACGAGACGGGTGTCTTGTGGCCAGAAGTAGTCCTTGTTGGTTTTCCAGACACCGACATAATAGGGGTTGATGTTGGGGTTGTCGGCGTAGATGTTCACATTATGATGGGACACTACGTTGTCCGTGGACGAGGCGCCGGGTTTGATGAATGCTGTGATGTCGCCTGATGGCGTTTCACCCTGTCGGTGTTGCTGGGTGGCATAGACGCGGAATGTGGTTGTGGTTGCCAAGTCACCAGCCGGCATGGCTATGCCGCGCGTCATTGCGTCGTTGGTAGCAGCCAGGAAGTACACTGGTGACTCTGTACTTTCAGAGCCTCCAGACTTTGTCGTTTCATCCTGACTGCAACCAAGGAAGGTCAGTGCAGCAAATAGCATTAACAGCTGATATTCAATTCGTTTCATCCGTGTCGAAGCCAATTTTTTGTTGTTGATGTTTTTTAGAGAAGTGCAACGGGAGGCGGGAGCGCACTCCCGCTGCACTGTAAAGAGTTTATGCAATCAGATTACATGTCGAGGGGAGTGTTGCCACCGTCGGTCCACTCGTCAACAGTAACGGTGAAGTACAGCTGTACGGGGCTGTCGAGGATGTCGTCACCGCCACCGCCACCAGGCTCGGTAGAAGCTTTGCCGGTAGGATACTTAGTCGCATCATCGGGTTTGTCAGTGGGCTGTGTGGGGTCAACCTTACCAATACCTGTGCTTGAGAAGTTCAGCGTATAGGTGTACTTGTAGCCGGGATTCCAGGCAATGTCAACAGGAATGGCAACGTAAGCAAACAGAGAACCAGCAGTGGGTGCATTATCAACAGAAGTGTCCCATGTGGGATAAACAGGTTCGTTGCCATCAATCTTCGTCATACGAATCAGCACTGAGAAGTAGGCACCAGAAACAGTAGCAGCAGAAAGGTCAGCTTTGCCAGTTGTCTGAGGCATCAGCAGGAAGGGCGTGTCTGTCAGCTGAGTGGCAGCAGTTGTCAGGGTGACAACCTGAGAGTTGGAGCCTTCAGCAGCAGCTGTACCACGGTCATTATAGGTGGCAACGGCTGAGCTGTTCACTGCCCAGGGAGTATAGCTGTCCCAGCTGAACGTACCAGAAGCAGTAGAAGAGGTCGGCAACGTAAGCGTACCGGTGCTCTTCAGACCGTTCAGACGGATACCGGCCACCTCAATCTTGTGGGTGCTTGCGTCCTTGTTGAGGGCCTTGATGATGACCTGTGACATCACATGCTGGAAGTTCAGGGGCACACCGCTGGTGAAGTCGCTACCCGTACCAGTGTTGTAGGCTACGATGACGTCTTTCTGGTCAGCCAGAGCAGTCGCTACCGTATAAGCAGTGGAAGGGGTGAAACCCTTATTATACGGAGCATAGGCTGCAAAATTGCCGGTCATGCTCTTGCTCTCCCACCAGTAAGCACCTTCACTGCCGATAGACCATTTACCAGTAGAGGGATCAAGTTTTACGGTCTCTTCAAATGAGTTGCCTTTAGAGTCGTAATTTGCTGGAGAAGCAGACGGGTCAGGGGTAGTAGAGGCACCGTCTGTTGTCAGGAAGTTACCGCCGGTAGCAGATGCAATTACGCGGAACTCCGTGAAGTTAGCATCCGTGGTGATGGTACCACGCGTACCCTGGATGGCAGGGGCAATGTTCAGAGCCGCGCCCTCGTTGAGCGCAACCCTCTTCTCCTGAGAGTCGATAGACTCGTTCGAGCACGATGCCAAAGCAACGGCTGCGAGCGGGATTAAATACATAAATTTCTTCATAACTCAGAAAATTTAAAAGTTAAACAATAAAATAATAATTAATACTCGATTCTTATAATGATTTAAAAAGATATGTCATAGTTCAATACCGATTTCCACTTCTTGCCAGCCGTCTACCGAGGGGTGCAGACCACTGCCGTTGTAGAAGGGCTTGGGGATAGGCAACTTCTCGAGCGCTATCTCGACGTCAGTGCTTCCCGGATTGGAGCCTGCAGCGTTGATGGGTTCGGAGACATCGAAGGTGTAGTAGAGCTTGCGGCCGTCGCCCAGCTCGACATAGATGACGAGCATCTTGCTGGCGTCGGTCTCGTCCTGCGGCGTGGGATAGTAGCCGAAGGAGCGCAGCGTGCCGTGCAACTCGTGGGTCTCTTCATTGGGCACCATATTAAAAGGTATGATGCAGTAGGTGTCGGTGCAACGACCCTCGGAGGGGTTGAACGACTGCGACATGCCGGAGACGGTGGCTACGATGTTGACCACATTACTCAGGTTCTCCACGTCGCGCACGGTGAACGTATAGTGGCATACGGCAGAGCGCATGGGCATGTCGATCATCTGGTTGCCGCGGATCTCCACATTCCGGGCAGTGGCGTACCACAGCGGGTCGGGCTCGGCCACGACCTCATACGACTCAGTGCCCGGTGCACGCGGTGCGCTGGCGTCTCCGGCACGGCGCGGTGCGAACATGGGCGAGAAGGTGGCCAGCTCGGTGGGCATGCAGCAGAACAGGAAGTCGCTGTAGGCGGAACCGCTGGTAAAGAGATATTCGGTGTCGCTGTTGTAGCCGATGAAGTCGTAGGTGTAGCCCTTGTAGAGGTTGACAGCGCCACCCTGGCAGCCAGTGAAGGGGAAGAACACGGGCTGTGCGCTCTCGTTGAAGACGGCGACGCGCGTCATCTCCGGTGACGCGTCGGGGTAGGATGACCAGTCGAAGCGAACAGTGACCGATGCCTGGTCGCCGAAGTCCAAATCCTTATGGGTACAGCTGCAGAGCAGCAGTACCATGAGGCTGAGGGCGAGTATGTGGCATCGTGCGGTCATTGTCATTTATTTTGGGTTGTTATTGGATGTTGTAGGTTGTTAGCGGGTTTGGTGGTCGTATTTCTTGTTGGTGTTGCCGTGGCCGAGGAGCCAGACGAGTGTCACGCCAGCCTTGGTGGGGCCGAACCAGTGACGCTGCTTGGTCTCGGTCCAATGGTAGGTGTTGCCATAGGGCTCGTATTCGTAGTACTTTCCGCCGAGGTAGCCGAGTCCAATCTCGAAGTCGAGGTTCAGACGGCGGCCGATGGGCATGGCGTAGCCGTAGGACAGACCGAAGAGGTAGCTCCACGGGCGTCCCTGATAGCCCGTGCCTCCGAACTCAATGTCGTAGGTGACGATGCCGCCATAGGCTCCGACATGATGACCCGTGAGGCGCTTTTCCTTAGCGGCCTGACCGAACCAGTAGCGCAGCTCGGCATCGCCGCCATAGATGCGCCAGTAGCGGTGCTTGGCGTCGTTGGAGAGCCAGGTGTACTCCCAGTTGACGGCTGCCGACCACTGCGGGGCAAAGGACCACTCCACACCGATGTTGGGCAGGAGGACTGCGTCGTAGAGCAGGTTGGTCTTGGCCGCGAGGAAGAGGTCACGCGGGGTGGCGGGAGCTGGAGTGACGGTGGGAACCGGAGTGACGGGTGTCGTCGCGACACTGTCGCGACATACGGGGACAGCTGGGACCTCAGGTGCCTCTGGGGCTACGCTGACGGTGTCGGGCGTCATGGGAACTTCGGGGATGACAGTCTCGGGCACTGTCACTGGTGGCAGCACGACGGGTTGTTCGGGTTGCTGCATGGGGGGCTTGACGGCTTCGACGGGCATCACGGGCTGGCCTTGGGCGTCAATGGGAACGAGCATGGCCTGGGCATAACGCATCAGTGGGAACAGGTGACGACGGATATAGGGGTACTTCCATCCATGGTAGGCAGAGCGAAGTCCGTTGATGACCTCTGCGTCTTTGACTTCCTGGCCGCTCTTCTTCGCTGCGATGACGGAGTCGAGGTAGGCAATGTAGGGCCTGCCCTCTGTGCCCAGGTGGCTCTCTTGTATGAGCTGGCGCAGGGCGGACCAGTTGACACGCTGGCTATTAATAATAATATGTTCGCGCGAGACACCTGCCTGGTTGACCAGATAGTCGGCCAGTGAGTTGGCACGACGTTCTGAGATCTGGTCGTTGAAGTTTTCGTTTCCTTCGGGAGATGATGACGAGGTGACTACAACACGGTAGTGATTCCAGTCAACGGAATCGAGATTCCAGGAAGCGATTCCGCTCTGCAACTGTTCTGCATTGTGGCGGTAGTTTTTCTGTATGTTGGCATGCCCTTTCTGGTAGAAGACCTTCAAGGACTCAACCGTCGATTGAGCCTTCATACTGGTTATTGCACTTAGCAGAATCAGTGTGAGAGATAGTAACTTTTTCATCGTTCTATTATAGCGTTTGTAGTGCAAAGTTATAAAATTTGTTATAAAATGATGTTATTTTTAATCGACAAAAGGGTTGAATTTTCGATAAAAAGGGTTGAAAAAACGACAAGCGTTGCAGTTTGGAAAATGGGTGGTTTTAGGGGTTGAAAGTGGTGGGTATTGTGGGGATTGCGGATGTTGTGGCCTTTGTGAGAGGTGGAGAAAGAAAAAGGAGGCGCTGGGACGTCTCCTAAAAGTGCAACGCTTCAAAATCGCGATTTTTGCTAAAAAAGTGATAATATTTGTGGGTTTTCGCCAGTTTTTCTTTTTGCTTTGATGCGGAAGCGGAGTGAGCGAATGGTGGTTTGTGTGATGTTCATGAGCTTCTGAATCTCGGGATCGGTCTTGCCCATATCCATCAGAATCATGAACAACTTGTGGTTGCGCGACAGGGAGTTGTAGTCGTTCTCGAGGGACTCTACGAACTCGCGTTTTTGCAAACGGTAATAGGCAATGAAGTCGTTGATGTCGTTACGCC
>ERZ842401.3203-NODE-3203-length-20678-cov-6.563206_pt1 | contig 20678 bp, 20 predicted proteins | sample MGYA00521270_ERZ842401 | MGnify/ENA primary metagenome ERZ842401 (study PRJEB31892, sample SAMEA3878208) | bioreactor metagenome | biome: Moose rumen | place: Sweden | collected 2011-10 | study: EMG produced TPA metagenomics assembly of the PRJEB12797 data set... | reverse complement strand
ATATGATAATAGATAAAGATAATATAAAACTTATACTTATCATATTAGTAGTATCACTAGGAATAGGATACGCTTATATTAATAGTGATTTAAATATCAATGGAACAGCTAAAATAAAGAATGCTAACTGGGATGTTCATTGGGCAAATGTACAAGTATCAAGTGGTAGTGTCACAGGAGACAATGTAGTAACAGCCCCAACAATAGATAGTGCAGAAACTACAGTAGCATACTCAGTAGTACTTCCAACACCAGGAGATTACTATGAGTTTACTGTAGATGCGGTAAATGCTGGTTCAATAGATGCGATGATAGATACAATAGACTCTAAACTAAATGGGGCAACTATTACAACCTTACCAGATTACTTATCATATACAGTAACGTATGGTGATGGAGTAGAACTAGAACAAAACCATTTACTTGCAGCAAATACAACAGAAACCTATAAATTGAAAGTAAAGTATAGAGATGATATTACATTAAGTCAAATACCAACCAGTGATCAAACACTAAGTTTACAATTCACAGTAACCTATAGACAAGCAACAAGTGATGCAAAATCAGTACCACATTCAGTATCATTTGCAGAAGATGATTGGTCAACAATAGTTGCCGCAGTCCAAGCAGGAAATATAAGTAATTATAATGTAGGAGATACAAAGACAGTAGATATGGGAAGTTTAGGAACACATACACTACGTATAGCAAATATGAGTACACCAAGTGAATGTAGTACAGCAGGATTCTCCCAGACAGCCTGTGGATTTGTATTAGAGTTTGCAGATGTAATCACAACACATAATATGAATCCAGCAGGAGAATATAAAGGAACACAGTATAATTATGGCTGGAATGTAGATGGATGGCCAGCAAGTAGTATGAGAGATTATATAAGTACAGATATTTATAATGCGATACCGGAAGTATTAAGAAATGCCATAATAAACACAACAGTAGTATCAGGACATGGATCAACCAGTGGAGAAAGCAACTTCACATCAACAGATAAACTATATTTATTATCAACACATGAAGTATGGGAAGGCGATACAGGCTATGATACAGCATATAATAATACAAGACAGTTAGATTATTATAAAAATGCCGGAGTAACAGCAAGTAATTACTCAGGAGCAATAAAACAGTATAATGGTTCAAACACTATTTGGTGGCTGCGCTCGGCCGGTTCCAATTATACTTACGCTTTCTACAATGTGTACTACAATGGTGATTGGTACGACAACCGTGCTGATAATACTAACGGAGTCTCTCCAGCTTTCCGAATTGCATGAAAAAGTGTAAAGAAGATGTCAATATACAAAACAAGATTACGAGAGAAGAAGTAAACAAATCCGACTTTCCGATTTTGGGAGAAGGAGCTCTTCGGCTGAGTCCGAAGACGACGCCAAAATGGGAAAGGAAAGAAGGAGTCCGAACGAAGTGAGGACTAAATAAAAAAGAAATAATCCAAGAAGTTCAAATGAACTTCTTGGATAAATTATGGAGATGATAATGTGTCAGTACCTAGATTTAAACGAAGACCAAGTGGACTTGATTATGTAGATAATGCATTTGAATTACAAAAAGAAATTATGAATCTAGCTTCAAAATTATCTGCGCGTTGGGCTCGAATCTACCAACAGCCTATAGATAAATTAGCTTGTCTTCAAGCAGATTTAGTTAATATGGCATATAGTATCAATCCTACAACTAGTGAAGACTTTATCACAAGGCGTTGGTTACTTAAAATGTCTAGAGCTAATCTTCAAGCTTTAGAAAGAAGACTAATGGACATGATAAGAGTTTTATATATGAATCCTAGTAAGTGTTTTTCTAGGAAAAATGGCAAAAATTATACAACTAGCGAAGCTACTAAAATGTTAGATAATAAATTAGAAGATTTAGGAGTACAATTTGCTAGACAATATGATTTATTAAATGGAGTATTAGATTCAGATAAAAAGAAGTATGATAAAATAAAAAAAGAAGATTTATCTGATAAAGAGGTTTTAGAAATTTTGGTTTCAAAAGGTATTCAACTAGTTCTTGGATAACTTTTTTGAAATAGGAAAACTAATGATAATTGCGCTTGCTCCGTGGTTTTTGTTTGCTGTTTTGAGTGGCTGCGCTCGGCCAATTCCAATAATACTAACAATTTCTACAATGTGAACAACAATGGTGATTGGAACAACAACAATGCTAATAATACTAACGGAGTCTCTCCAGATTTCTGTAAAAAGGCAGAACAGGTAAATAAAGTAGTTTCGTGATAACACTTTAAACTGGCTTTTAAAAGAAAGGATTAGTTTGTCCTTGAGAGAAATCTCTAAAGATAACTAATGTTGAATTGTTCGGACGCTTCTTGCATGGCTTAAGGTTTAAATATTTACTTAGGTTTCATGGACAATTCTTGGTAACAACACACCTTTGCAAATATTTAAAATGTCTGTTATACATTAGTCTTTGAGCCTGTGGCTCTTTTTTAGTGAGGTTAAATATGAATAGTTTTGAAAGACATGAGAAAAGATATTTAAGAAGAAAAGCAAAAAGAGATAAAAAAGTACTTGATAGAAGTAAATATTATGCTGATTTAAATAGATCTTTTTGTTTTTCTAAAGTAATGTATTATGCCGATAAATGCTGTAGAGGTGTAGGATATAAAAAATCTACTCAAAAGTTTAAAATACATTTATTCACTATTATTGCAACCACTTGTAGAAATATTAAAACAGGTAATTATATAGTTCATGATACGTATAAATTCAAAATAAATGAAAGGGGTAAAATTAGAAATATTGACGCTCCTTTTATCTGTGATAGATTAGTTCATAAAGTTATATCTAATGAAATTATTCTACCCATATATTCTACACATCTTATATATGATAATGGTGCTAGTATGAAAAATAAAGGTTTTATTTTTGCTTTAAAAAGAGTAAAAAAGAAATTATATGATTGGTATAAGACTAATGGATATACTGGTTACATTGTATTAATTGATTTTTCTAAGTTCTTTGAAAATTGTTCTCATGAAGTTATTCATAATATACATAAAAAGTATATTCATGATGAGTATATTATTAAAGTGATAGAAGATTATCTTTTTATTGATAAGGGAATTGCTTTAGGTGTTGAAATTGCTCAAAGAGAAGCTTGTATTATACCTAATCAGTTAGATCATTTTATTCAAAATAATGGTTATAGCATAGAACGTTATATGGATGATACTTTTTTTCTAGTGAAAGAATATGATGATGCTTTAGAAGTATTAAAAAATTATTATGCTTTAGCAAATAATTTAAAATTAATAATAAATAAAAATAAAACTAAAATTATTTCTATTAATAATTATTTTAAATATTGTAAATGGCATTATTATATAAGTGCTAATGGTAAAATTATAATTGTACCAGATAAGAGTACTATTTATAGACAAATACGAAAATTAAAGAAGATGTCTAAATTAAGTATTAATTATAATGAAATAACTCAAACTAAGGATTCATTTACAGCATATCTTAGTATTGGTAATAGTTATAAGTATATTAGTAGTATTATAAATTTTAATTAATATGAATCAACAAAAATCATTTAATTGACACAATTTGACAAAATAACTATTTTGTGGTATAATGTATACATCAATTGAGGGAGTAGTCCTTAAATGTTATATTTCGTCATTCGGTAATATACCCGGAATATAAGAAGAAATTCGGACAAGACTTATTGAAATAATAGGTCTTGTCTTTTTTGTATAGATAAGACCATAGGAGGTGAATTTTTATGACTAATCTTTATGGAAGTGAGAAAGATGATTGTTTAGAAATTGTTAAAGATGATATAAAAGAATATTTAATAAAAGCTGGAATAAGTGATGCTTTAGCAATAACTTTATTGGGAACTGTACCCGATGGTATAAATAATGTTTCTGATTTAATTACTATTATTATCGCTACTGCTTCAGCATTCTATGGCTTTGGTACTGGCTTAACGGTATGTATTTTACTTGGAGAACTTATGAGAATAAGAAATAATTATAGTTATTTATATGATAAAGATGATTTACATAACTATAGAAAACAAAAGAAATTATTATTAAAAAAATAAATATATATATTTATAATTTAGGAGGTTTTAATATGAGTATTGAATATATGAAATTATATAAATTTATTGAAGAAAATGAAGAAATAATGTCATACATTAATAAATTAATGAAGACAAACAAAGTAATAGAACAGATGCGTAATAAACCAAAATTGGAAAAACTTCAAGAGTTAGGAGCTAATTATATTGAAAAGATCAAACAGTTGGAAGAAATAATGCAGAAGATTAATGATAATGGATTACAATTTAGTAATGATAATCTTTTCCATTTAGAAGGATTTATTGCTAAATATGAAGAAGATTCTAGTAGAGCATTTGAAGGCTATGGTCACTATTCTATTGATCATAATTATGAGTATTGCTTTTTTCATGATGCTGACTGGTTAAATGAAAAAAGAGTATCTTATCCTACTACAATTAGTGGCTATAGTATTACAAAAGAGAAACTTGAAGATGAAAAAACAAATCATACTTCACAAAAAGAATATGAAAAATGGCTAAAAGAAAACTCTAATTTAAGTCTTGAATTGAAAGAGTTAGAATCTGAAATAGAAAAAGATTTAAAACTATTAAACAAAAAATTATTTGGAAAAAAACAAATAAAAGAACGTTTAAGTGCAAATAAAGAAAAATTACTAGAATTAAATGATAAAAAAATATATGGAGATAATTTAAAAGCAAAAGCAGCTTTTTATGAAAACTTAGATAGTAATCAAAAAAGTTTAATAATTGAGTATTTAAACTTGGTAGAAGAGTGTAATGAAATAACTAAAGATATTAAAGATTATGATTGCAGTGTAAATATGTCTTGCCAAGATGAAATGATTTATAATGCTGATACACTAATTAGAGAAGCAGTTAAATATGGAGTAGTTACCCAAGAAGAAGTAGAAAAGTATAATTATATTTTAATGAATATTGATTTGTCTGATGTAGTATTAGATAAGTTTGAACAAAGTAGTTATGAATCAGGTGAACACTATTGGAATGGGGACTATCATACTAAAAAATTAATAGACTCATATTGTCATATGATTATGAAACTAAAAATGAAAAAGAATTTTTCAAGTTTAGCTACGAAAGCATCTAATAAGATAAAAATGAAAAAAACTAAGTTTAATTAAAATAATTTTAAATGGGAGGTTTTAATATGAATAATGAATATATAAAATTATATAAATTTATTGAAGAAAATGAAGAAATAAAATCTTATATCGATAAATTGTTAAAGACAATTGAAATAAAAAATCAAAATAATAATAAAGATAAGTTAGATAAGTTACAAGAACTAGGCGCTGAATATGTAGAAGAAACTGATCATATAGATGGATTGATGGATAAGATAGAAGAATTAGGATTAGAGTTTGATGAAACTGATTTTGTCTATTTAGATGGATATAATGCAGAATATGAAGAAGATTCTAGTAAAGCATTACGAAAGTATGGACATTATTCTTTCTTTCATAATAATGAATATTGTTGTTACCATGATATGGAATGGTTAAATGAAGATAGAGTTGGTTATCCTATTGGTATGAATGGTTATAGCTTGACAAAAGAAGTATTAGAGGATGAAAAGAACAATCACACTTCTAAGAAAAAGTATGAGAAATGGTTAGAAGAAAACTCTGAATTAGAAACAGAATTAGAAAATTTAAAAAAGCAAGTGCATGAAGATATAGAATTATTAGATAAAAAATTATTTGGAAAAAGTAAAATCAAAGAAAGATTAGTATTAAATCAAGAAAAATTAACAAAGCTAAAGGATAAACAAAAGCAAGGTGATTATTTAAAAAGAAATAGTGATTTCTTTGAAGGTTTAGATGAAGAAAAGATAAGTTTAATTGAAGAATACTTAAATTCGATAGATAAGCTTAATAATACTTCTATTGAGATTAGAGAAAATTTTTATGGATTAAAACACTCTTGTGAAAAAGAAATGTTATCAGATGTTGATAGTTTAATAGACGAAGCAATTCATTATGGATTAGTTACTCCAGAAGAAGTAGAAAAGTATGATTATATTTTAACTAATATTGATTTAGCTAATATTATTGTTAGTAATTCATATATTAAAAATTTACAAATAAGGGTGGATAACTATGGGCAGTCCAATGAGCAAAAATTAATTGATAAGTATTGTCAAAGAATTTCAAAATTAAAAATGAAGAAGGATTTTGAAGAGCTATCAGAAGTAGCAGATGCAAAAGTAAAAAAGATTACTAAGTAAAAGAAAAGGCATTGACAAGCCTTTTTTTTAGTGATAAAATTCATTTATTCGGGCAGAGATTAATTAAAAGTAGCATTAATATCCTACTTAATAGAGAGCTAAGGGTTAGGTGGAACTTAGTAAGCGATATGAATGTGAATTACGAATTAGGAGTCGGAAGCGGTTTTGCGCGTTATAGCAATTAGAGTGTATGATCAAGTTCATAAATTAAGGTGGTACCACGGGTTTATCTCGTCCTTAGTTTATGAACTTTTTTCATATTATAATGACAGAAAGGGAGGAATATAAAATGTCAGAAATTAAATTTTACAAACATGAACAAATACCTATGGAAATGCATAAGGTTAAGATTGTTCAACAACTACATCTTTTATCAACTGATGAGAGATTAAAGAAAATGCAAGAAGCAGGGTTCAATACATTCCAACTTCATAATGGTGATATTTTTATGGACATGTTAACAGATTCTGGTGTTAACGCTATGAGTGATAATATGCAAGCAGCAATGATGAGAGCTGACGATGCTTACGCTGGAAGTGAAACATTCTATCGTATGCGTGATAAGTTAGAAGAGATTTTTGGCATTAAGTATTGCCTACCTGCACACCAAGGACGTGCTTGTGAAAATATACTTGCCAATCGTTTTGTAACACCAGGAAAATGCGTTATTATGAATTATCACTTTACTACTGCTAAAGCTCATATTACAAGATTAGGTGGTCATGTTGAAGAATTAGTTAAAGATGAAGGACTAGTATCACAAAGTGATTTACCATTCAAAGGAAATATTGATCTTAAAAAAGTAGAAGAATGTATAAAGAAAGAAACCCCTGAAAATGTTGCTTTTATGAGAATTGAGTCTGGTACTAACTTAATTGGTGGACAACCTATCTCATATGAAAACATGAAAGAAGCTACAGAGTTAGCTAAAAAGTATGGAATTACTACTGTATTAGATGCATCTCTATTACAAGATAATTTATACTTTATTAAAACTAGAGAAGAGAGTATGAAGGATAAAACTATTAGAGAAATTACAAGAATGATTGCTGATTTATTTGATATTATTTACTTCAGTGCTCGTAAGTTTGGTTTTGCTCGTGGAGGAGCGATTCTTGTAAGAGATGAAGAAATGTTCCATTCTATGGAAGACTTAATCCCAATGTTTGAAGGATTCTTAACATATGGTGGAATGAGTGTTAAAGAAATGGAAGCTATGACTGTTGGTTTTGATGAATCAATGGATATGGATGTTATTTCTCAAGGACCACAATTTATAAAATACTGTGTAGAAGAGTTAGATAAATATGGAGTACCAGTAATTACTCCAGGTGGTGGATTAGGAGCTCACTTAGATGCCATGGAAATATGTAAGCATATTCCACAAGAAGAGTATCCTGCAGGAGCTTTAGTATGTGCCCTATACTTATGTGGTGGAATTAGAGGAATGGAGAGAGGAACACTTTCAGAAGAAAGAGAACCAGATGGAAGTGAGAGATTTGCTTCTATGGAACTTGTACGTTTAGCTTTCCCAAGAAGAGTATTTACTTTATCACAAACTGAATATGTAATTGATAGAGTTAAATGGTTATATGACCATAGAGATTTAGTTGGAGGTTTAAGATTCGTTCATGAACCAAAAACATTACGATTCTTTACTGGTAGATTAGAACCAACTTCTGATTGGCCAGAGAAATTAGTAAAAGCTTATAAAGAAGAATTTGGAGAGAATTAATTTTCTCTCTTTTTTGTGATATAATGACTATAGGAGATGATTAGATGGAATTTGATAAAGTTATAAGAGAAAGACAAGCTACTAGAAAATTTAGTAGTAAGCCAGTAGAAAAAGAAAAGTTAGATAGTATACTAGATGCAGGAAGAATTGCACCTACAGCTAAGAATCTTCAACCTATAAAAATATACGTAGTTGAAAGTAATGAAGGATTAGATAAAATAGATAAAGCTAGTCCTTGTAGATATAACGCTCCAGTAGTATTGTTAATTTGTGGAGATAAAGAAAAAGCATTTAGTAAAGATAATCATTCTACTTATGAAATAGATGCTTCAATAGTTACTACTCATATGATGTTAGAAACAACTAATCAAGGATTAAACAATATTTGGGTAGATTTATTTGAAAGAGAAATAATTAGAGAAGAGTTCTCTATTCCAGAGAATTTAATTCCAGTAGCTTTATTACCAATAGGTTATAAAGAAGAAAACTGTCCTGATAGTCCTAATCATAATAAGAGAAAGGATTTAACTGATATAGTTGAATATGTATAGTATGAAGAAGTTCTATATTGTATTAGTAGTATTAATAGTTAGTATTTTTATTAGTGGTTGTTCTAATACTAAAGAAGAGGAGAAAAAAGAAACTCCCAAAGTAGTTACAAAATCAGTATTAGATCATGAGTATTATAAAGGATTAACTTTAGAAGATATAACTTCAGTTACAATAATTAAAGAAACAGAAGCTGGAGTAAATGAACAAACTTATGAAGAAGAAACAGATATAGAAAAAAACTATAATTATTGGAAAAATAAAAAGTTAGGTAAAAAGACTAATAAGTCTTGTGATGATAATACAACTACTTATATTTTTAATTTAAAAGATAATGCAACTATCTCAGTAGTTAAAGAATGTGCTTGGGTAGTTATTAACAATGAAAGATATTTAATTAAATAGGAGGTAATTATGAGTAAAATATTAGTAAGTTATTTTTCGGCAAGTGGTGTAACTAAAGGTGTTGCGGAAAAGATTGCCAATGTAGTAGAAGGAGATTTATTTGAAATTGAACCAGTTGAAAAGTATACTGATGCTGATTTAGATTGGATGGATAAGAATAGTCGTTCTACAATTGAAATGAATGATAAGAGTTTTCGCCCACCAGTAAAGAGTAAGGTTGAAAATATAGGAGATTATGACAAAGTAGTAATAGGTTTTCCAGTATGGTGGTATACTGCTCCTACTATTATAAATACATTTATTGAAGAAAATGATTTAACAGATAAAAGTATTTATGTATTCTGTACTAGTGGTAGTAGTGGAGTAGATGGAAGTTTAAATGATTTAAAGAAAACTTATTCTAATTTGAATTTTATTAGTGGTAAAAGATTAACTAATAATATTAATGAAGAAGAAATAGAAAATTGGATAAACTAGGAGGAATAATGAAAGAATTAGATAAAGAATGGGATAAGACTTTTCTTAAAAGTGATAAAGTAAATCATCAGAAAGTAACTTTTAAAAATCATTTTGGTATTACATTAGTAGCTGATATGTATACTCCAAAAAATTATTCGGGTAAATTATCTGCGTTAGCAGTATCTGGTCCATTTGGAGCAGTAAAAGAACAAGCAAGTGGATTATATGCCCAAGAAATGGCTGAAAGAGGTTTTTTAACAATTGCTTTTGATCCATCATTTACTGGTGAATCTGGAGGAGAGGTAAGATACATGCATTCCCCTGATATTGATGTAGAAGACTTTCAAGCTGCAGTAGATTTCTTATCAGTTCAAGAAAATGTTGATCCAGAAAAAATAGGTATTATTGGAATTTGTGGTTGGGGAGGTATGGCTCTTCAAACCGCATGTATTGATACCCGTATAAAAGCAACTATTGTTTCTACTATGTATGATATGTCTAGAATAGCTGGAAATGGTTATTTTGATGAAAATGATAATGAAGAAGCTAGATATCAAGCTAGAGTTAATATTAATAAGCAAAGAACAGAAGACTTTAAGAAAGGTGAATATGCTCTTGCTGGGGGAGTTCTTCCAGAAGTACCAGAAGATGCTCCAGAGTTTTTAAAAGATTACCATGCTTATTATAAAACTGAGAGAGGCTATCACAAAAGAAGTCTAAATTCAAATGATGGTTGGGCAGTAACTTCAAATACATCACTAATGAATACAAGATTATTTACCTATGCTAGTGAAATTAGAAATGCTGTTATGATTGTTCATGGAGATAAAGCTCATTCATGTTATATGGGACGTGATGCTTTTAAATTATTAAAAGGTGATAATAAAGAGTTAGTTATAGTTAAAGATGCCACTCATTGTGACTTATATGATCAAAAAGATAAAATACCATTTGATAAAATTGAAAAATTCTTAAGAGATAATCTATAAGAGTAATTAAATATTGTGTTATAATGGGAAAGAGGTGGTTTGATGGAAAAAGTTAGAGTATACGATAAATTAGTTAGAGATAATATTCCAAATGTAATAGAAAAAAATAATGAGATTCCAGTTACGAGAATCTTAAATGATGAAGAATATCGTCGAGAATTATTATGGAAGTTAAGAGAAGAAGTAAATGAGGTAGAACAAGCTACTACTAAAGAACAATTAATAGAAGAATTAGCAGATGTTTTAGAAGTCTTAAAAGCAATAGCTAAATTAGAAGATAAAAGTTTTGCTGATGTCATAGAAGTAGCTCAAGAAAAACATTTAACAAAAGGTGGTTTTGACAAGAAAGTTTATTTAGAAAAAGTACTAGTTAAAGAAAAGAAGTGATTAAATGAAAAAAACTGTTTATCATGTAGTAACAGAAAAACCAATGGAATTAGGACAAGTAATGGTCTTTGATGAATATCGTCATAATTTTATTTATAAAAAGATTGATAAGTATCGTACCACAGTAAAAAGAGTTTATGCTAAAAAAGCTAAGATAGATAATAATGAGGAATTAAAGAAAGCTTTACGTGAATATGCTTTAGAAGAAATTAGAGAAAAAGAATTCCCTAAGTATCCATCTAGACTTGCATCCCTACATGTATCTAGGACATTACATGAAGCAGAAGTTTGGTATGATTTATACTTATCTCAAGGCAAAAAAGTTTTTCAAATAGTTAAATTAGAAGTAAATGGAAATATCTTTACTGGAGATGCTTGGAATACTTTTGATGGAACTGATGATAAAGAAGAAAACTTAAGATTAGCTAGAAACTATTGGACTAATGGAAAGAATTCTGTTGGAGAAGAACCAGTCTATGAAACATTAGTTGATGGTGAAATAAAAGTAGTTGAAATTGTCAAAGAAAACTTGAGGTTAATGAAATAAAGTAGTTTATTATACTTAATTGATATTTATAAATACAGTTAAATAATAGCTGTATTTTTTTTTATTATATGTTATTATTATAATAGGTGAGAGTATGGATAATGTAATAGTAAGATTAGAAAACATTAGTAAGACTTTTGGGGATAAAAAAATCATCAAGAATTTTTCATTAGATATTTATGAAGGGGAATTTATTACTTTCTTAGGACCAAGTGGTTGTGGTAAAACTACATTACTTAGAATTATTAGTGGTTTAGAAGAAGCTACATCTGGTAAAGTTTATATTGAAGGAGAAGATGTAACTAATGAAATACCTGCGAAAAGAAAAGTAAATACTATCTTTCAAAACTTTGCTTTGTTCCCACATATGACAGTTTGGGATAATATTAATTTCGGTTTAAAAATGCATAAAGTGCCAGTTGAAGAAGCAGAGAAAAGAATAAAGAGAGCTATTAAACTAGTTCAATTAGATGGCTTTGAAAATAGATATCCAGCTCAACTTTCTGGTGGGCAACAACAAAGAGTTGCGATTGCTCGTGGAATAGTAATGAATCATAAAGTCTTATTATTAGATGAATCACTATGTTCTCTAGATTTAAAATTAAAAAGAGAAATGCAAGGAGAATTAAAGAAACTTCAAAAGAAACTTGGAATAACATTTATCTACGTTACACATGATCAAGATGAGGCTCTTACAATGAGTGATAGAATAGTTATTATTAATAAAGGTAATATTGAACAATTAGCTAGTCCAAAAGAAATTTATTCGAGACCACAAACTGCTTTCGCAGCTGATTTCATTGGCGAATCTAATATTATTAAAACTGAAATAACTCATATTAAAGATGATATAGCTTATGTTAAATTAACAGATGATATAGAATTAGCTGTACCTAATAATGATTATAAGAAAGGTAAAGTAACTTTAATAGTTCGACCAGAGAATTTTAATCCACATAAAAATCCTGTTAAAGAGTCATTTACAGGAATAGTTAAAAACTATATGTATGATGGAGCTATTGTAAAATTAGAAGTAGAAGTAGGAGATAAAATATTAAAAGTACATCAATATGATAGTGATATCTTTGAAGAAGGAGAAACTATTAATATTGATATAGATAAAAATAAAGTAATAATAATAGGTGAGAAAGATGAATAAGAAGAGTAGTTTAGAAAAATACTTATTTACAATCCCTGTTATTGTTTATAGTTTATTATTAATCTTATTACCAATTCTTTATGTTTTACTAATTAGTTTTTTTAAGAGTGATTCATATGGAGGAATGGTATATACTTTTACTCTTTCTAATTATATAGAAATATTTAATATTACTTATATAAAAATATTTTTAAAATCAATTGGAATAGCCTTAATTACGACAATAATTTGTTTATTTATAGCTTATCCATTTGCCATATCATTAATGTCTAAAAAGGAAACAACTAGGAATTTATTAATTAAACTAGTAATGGTTCCTTTCTTAACTAATTCATTAATTAGAACTTATGGATGGATAGTTTTATTACGTAAGAATGGTATTATTAATAGTGCTTTAATAGGAACTGGTGTTATTAATAGTCCTTTAAGTTTAATGTATAACAATATAGGTATTATTATTGGTATGGTTTATACTTTATTACCATTTATGATTTTACCTGTCTATAGTGCTGTATCTAAAGTAGATAGAAATTTAATAGAAGCATCATATGACTTAGGAGCTAGTAAGTTAAAAACATTTACTAAGGTATATTTACCACTTACTATCTCAGGAGCATTTAATGGTTCATTAATGGTATTTATTCCTGCGATTGGATATTTCTTCATTACTGATATACTTGGTGGAGGAAAGATAATGATAATTGGTAACCTAATTAAGAATCAATTCTTAACGGCAAGAAATTGGCCTTTCGGAGCCGCTATTTCAATCTTCTTAATTATTATGACCTTACTACTAGTTAGAATCTATAAAGGTTTAGGTGGTAAGATGGATGAATTAGGGGGTGGAATGTAATGAACAAAGGTAAATTTATTAAGAATTTAACAATAGTACTTACATTTATCTTCTTATATGCACCAATTATTGTTTTAGTAATTTATTCATTTAATAAGTCTAGAATGAATGTTGTTTTTACAGGATTTACTTTAGATTGGTATAAGACATTATTTCATAATACTGATTTATTAGAAGCTTTTAGAAATACTTTAATTATTGCTGGAGTATCTACTGTTACTTCAACAGTTATTGGTACTATATCAGCTTTAGGTTTATATAAGTATAATTTTCCATTAAAGAAATTAGTTAATGGTTTAATTTATATTCCGATAGTTATTCCAGAAATAGTATTAGGTATATCTTTACTTAGCGTTTATACAATTGCTAATCTAAAGTTAGGAATGCCTAGTTTAATTATTTCACATATTGCTTTTTCAATACCATTTGTAATTACAAGTGTTAGATCTACATTAAATTTATTACCAAAAGAGTATGAAGAAGCAGCTTATGACTTAGGAGCAAGTAAATATAATGTTTTTACAAAAGTAACTTTACCATTAATTATGCCAGGAGTTATTAGTGGCGCAACCCTTGCTTTAACTTTATCAATGGATGATGTTGTAATTAGTTATTTTACAGCTGGACCTGGTAGTAATACCTTACCATTACAAATATATAGTATTATAAAGACAGGTATAACTCCTGATGTTAATGCCTTATCTACATTAATGTTAGTTGTAACTATTATTGTTTTAACTGCATCCGCTTTCTATCAATCTAGAAAGATTGCAAGGAGGGGATATTAATGAAAAAGATTAGTTTATTAATACTGGTTTTAGTAAGTAGTTTATTATTAACAGGTTGTACTAGTAATAAAGATAAACAAATAGTTAATGTTTTAAACTGGTCATCTTATATTCCTGATGAAGTAATTAAAGATTTTGAAAAAGAAACAGGTATTAAAGTTAATTATGGAACTTATTCTTCTAATGAAGAATTATTAGCTAAAATATCTTCTTCTAAAAAAGGTACTTATGATGTAGTATTTCCTAGTGACTATATGGTTGAATTAATGATTACTAAGAATATGTTAAATGAATTAGATACTAGTAAATTAACTAATTATGATAATATTGATGAGGTTTTCTTGAATCAACAATATGATAAGAATAATCGCTATTCATTACCATTTTTATTAGCTACTAGTGTTATTGCTTATAATAGTGATAATGTTCCTAAAATTGATGATTATAAAGATTTATTAAATCCTAATTATAAGAATGATATTGTCTTATTAGATGATGAAAGAATAACGATTGGAGCTTTTCTACAAGCTTTAAGATATGATATTAATGATTATGATGATGAACATCTAGAAGAAGCTTATAATTTCTATAATAGTATGAAAGATAATGTTAAAGCATTTGATAGTGATTCTCCTAAATCATTCTTAATTACTAATGAGACTAATATTGGAGTATTATGGAATGCCGAAGCTCTTTTGGCTAAAGATCATAATGCTAATATTGAAATAGTTTATCCTAAAAGTGGTTATGCTTTAAGTATGGATAATTATGTTATTGTAAAGGGAGCTAGTCATGTAGATAATGCTTATAAGTTTATTGATTATTTATTAAGAGATGATGTTTGTCAAAAGATAATAGATGATTATCCATATATTTCTACTAATAAAAATACTAGTAATTATTCTGAAGAAGAATTAAGAGAAATATTGAATAGGGGTAGTTATATTAAGAATGTTGGAGAAAACATTAAGAAATTTGACAGACTATGGGCCAAAATGAAGTAAGATATGTTACATATTTTACTTTTTTTATTGAAATTTTCCCCATATAGTTCTAAAATTATAATAGGAGGTAGAGAATGAAGAGAGATTACATTTCAACACAGGATTATACAAAGCAGGAGTTATTGGATATCATTAGGCTTAGTTTAATTATCAAGAAAAATATTAAAGCCGGATATGCACTTAATGTTTTATATCATAAGACATTAGGAATGATTTTTGAACAAGCATCTACAAGAACTCGTGTATCTTTTGAGACAGCAATGACTCAATTAGGTGGACATGCTCAATACTTAGCACCAGGACAAATTCAACTTGGTAAACATGAATCAATGAAGGATACTTCAATTGTTTTATCAAGACTTGTTGATGTTTTAATGGCTAGAGTAATTGAACATAAAACTGTCCAAGAACTTGCACAGTATTCAACTGTACCAGTACTTAATGGTATGAGTGATTGGAATCACCCAACTCAAGAAATGGGAGATATCATTACTATTTTTGAACACATGCCAGCTGGAAAGAAAGTTGAAGACTTAAAAGTAGTTTTTGTTGGTGATTGTACACAAGTTTGCGCATCTCTTGGTATGATGATTACTAAGATGGGTGGACATTTTGTACATTATGGTCCAAAAGATTTCCAATTAAGAGGCGATTATGTAGATATTCTTGAAGAAAACTGTAAAGTAAGTGGTGGAACTTATTTAATTACAGACAATGAAGAAGAAGCCTTAAAAGATGCTGATTTTGTATATACTGATGTTTGGTACGGATTATATGAATCTGAATTACCAAAAGACGAAAGAATGAAAATCTTTTATCCTAAATATCAAGTAAATAGGGAAATGATAAATAAATGTGCACCAAATGTTAAATTTATGCATTGTTTGCCTGCCACTCGTGGTGAAGAAGTTACTGATGAAATTATGGATGATCCAGAAGTTTCTATTTGCTTTGATGAAGCAGAAAATAGACTTACTGCAATGCGTGGATTACTTGTATATTTAATGGGACAAAAAGATTTAACAATCGAGATTTGCAAGAAGAATTTAGGATTATAATTAAAGGAGTGAATTAAAATGGCAGATAAGCCAAAAAAGAAATTTAAATTAATGGATGCCATATTAGGAACAGTATGTTTAACATTAGTTTGTGAATCTGTTATGCCTACTGCTGCTATTGGAAACACACAATACTTCTGGTGGATTTTCTTACTATTATTCTTCTGTGTTCCATATGGTATGATTACTGCTGAACTTGGAACTACTTATCCAAGTGAAGGTGGTATGTATGACTGGGTAAAACGTGCCTTTGGTCCAAAATGGGCAGGACGTGTTGCTTGGAACTATTGGGTTAACTTCCCATTATGGATTGCATCACTTGCAGTCGCTGTTACTGATATCGTAGCAGGTATGTTCAATGTTGAACTTAATGTATTTGTGTTACTTTTACTACAATTATTATATGTTTGGTTAGTAACATTCTTAAGTACTAAGAGAATTGGTGAAAGTAAGTATATTGTTAATTTAGGAACTTTTTGTAAAGTTGCATTATTATTAGTAATTGGATGTTTAGGAATCTATGTATTCTTTAAAACAGGTGAAAGTGCTAATCCAATTACTAGTGCTAAGGATTTATTCCCAGAATTTAGTTTAGATGGATTATCATTTATTTCAATTATCTTATTTAACTTCATGGGATTTGAAGTTGTAGGAACTTGGGTAGATGATATGGAACATCCTAAAAAAGATATCCCTAAAGCATTAATCTTTGGTGGATTATTAATGGCTATTTTCTATATTTTACCAGCAACTGGATTTAATATTGCTTTACCAGCAAATGATGAATGGATCGGAGCTGGAGCTGAAATCGTAGTTGATGTATTAACTGCATTATTTACTGCTGTAGGACTTGGTGCAGGAACTATGAAATTAGTAATTATTGTTATGGGATTTATGTTTATTTATACATTTATCGCAAATATTGCTTCATGGTCATTTGGAGTTAATGAAGTAGCTGCTTATGCTGCTGAAGATGGATCTATGCCAAAAATGTTTGCTAAAAAGAATAGTGAAGGTGTACCAGCAACTGCTGCTTACATCAATGGTATTGTTGCTTCTGCAATCGTAATTTTTGGTATTATTGCTAACTTAATTTCAGAAGACTTTGGTGCTGGATTCGGATTATTCTTCTGTTTAAGTTGGATTACATTATTAGTTGGATACATCCCAATGTTCTTAGCTTTCTTAAAACTTAGAAAAGTTGATGCTAAGAAAGAAAGACCTTATAAAGCACCATTTGATGGAGCTATGGCTACAGTAGCTGCTATTGTACCATTTGTTCTTTTAATCGCTGGAGTTGTATTCACAATCTTTGGTGACTTCAGTGTTGAATACTTACAAGAAAATATTCCACTAATTGCTGGAGTTGTATTGTCATTCATTATTGAAGAAATTTTAGTAGCTAGAATTAAAACAAAAAAAGCTGAATAAAAAGAAAAGAGTAGGAGGGTAATACCTCCTTTCTCCAAACATATAAAAGAAGAAAGAAGGGTTAATTTGAAGAGATTAGATAGTACTCCAAAGGCAGACGGCTTTAGAATGCCTGGAGAATTTGAACCTCATAGAGGTTGCTATATGATTTGGCCAGAAAGACCAGATAACTGGAGATTAGGTGCTAAACCTGCACAAAAAGTATTCACAGAAGTTGCTAGTGTCATTGGTAAATATGAACAAATGACTATGATAGTATCTAAAGCACAATACTCTAATGCTCGTAATATGTTACCAGACTATGTACGTGTTGTAGAAATGGCTAATGATGATTCATGGGTAAGAGATTGTGGAGCTACATTTGTTGTTAATGACAAAGGTAAATTAAGAGGAGTAGATTGGACATTTAATGCTTGGGGAGGATTAGTAGATGGTTTATACTTCCCATGGGATTCAGATGATAAAATTGCTCAGAAAATGTGTGAATTAGAAGCTGCTGATAGTTATCGTTTAGATGACTTTATCTTAGAAGGTGGTTCCATTCATGTAGATGGTGAAGGAACTGTAATGGTTACTGAAGAGTGCTTACTTTCTGAAGGTCGTAATTCTCATATGACTAAAGAAGAAATAGGTGCTAAATTATGTGAATATTTAAATTGTGAAAAAGTATTATGGATTCCTCGTGGAATTTATAATGATGAAACAAATGGCCATGTCGATAATATGTGTAATTTTGTTAAACCTGGAGAAGTATTATTAGCCTGGACAGATGATGAAAATGATCCACAATATGAAAGAAGTGTTGAAGCTCTAAAATACTTAGAGAGTGAAACAGATGCTAAAGGAAGAAAAATTAAAGTTCATAAAATGTATACTCCAGCTCCAATCTTAATTACTAAAGAGGAGAGTGAAGGAGTAGATGCAGTTGATGGAACTCTTCCAAGACAAGAAGGAGATCGTTTAGCTGCCAGCTATGTTAACTTCTATACAGGAAATGGATTCATCGCTCTACCTGTATTTGATGATCCTAACGATCAAAAAGCAGTTGAATTATTACAAGAAGTATTCCCAGATAGAAAGATTGAAACAGTATATGCTCGTGAAATCCTTCTAGGTGGTGGAAATATTCACTGTATAACTCAACAAGTACCACAAGGTTCTAAAAAGTAAAAAACAACTTCATATGAAGTTGCTTTTTTTTATCTAGTTTTTGCTTCAATAATATCTTTCTTTTTTCTCTTTTTAGGAGGAACTACTTTAGCTAATCCAAGTCCAGTTAAAAGCCCTATTATTGCACATGCATCTAAGTATAAAACTATATTATTCATTCTAATTTGATAATTTGAAAGGTAAATGTCTCTATTATCCAAATAATTATAAGTAGGATCACTTTCTTTTTTTATATTCTCAGAAAGTGGAATAGGCTTTATTTCAAAATCTTCTGGAAGATATTTAATTATATGACTATCATAGTCCAAGAAATGTTCCAGAGTATTAACTACAGTTGGATCATCTAAATACCAATTTAAGTAATTAATATTTTCTTGATTATCTGTTTCTAAAACATCAAGAGCATTAATAGGTTTATGAGAATTTAAATCTAAATATGTCTTAAAACCATTTTCGGAATTTTTAGATGAGGTAGTATTTTTCTTAAATAAATGAATATCATTACTATCTAAGTAAGTTGAATCTACATAATAGGTATAATCACCAATTTTAATTGCATTCCAAGAGTGGTTATTTGAAATTAAATTATACATATTTAGTCCTAGACGTTTTCCTAATACATAAGTCATAGCTGAATAATTACCACAAATCATTGTTTCTTTTTCAATTGCTCCAGTTAAAGCCCCTTCACTATAAAATGAATATAGTAAATCTTTTGGTATATCTTCATCTATAAGTAAATAGGAATATACTTCATTATCATATTTAAAGTTCTTTAAAATGTAGATTAATAGGGCATTTAATTTTTCTTGTTCTGAAGCATCTTTATCTATATTTAAATTTTTAACTATTTTATCAATCTTTTTATTAATATCTTTAACAATACTATAATTTACAACTGATAAATTTACTCCTGAATTAGATATATTCTCTAATTCTTCATTTGTAAAATATAATGCAGTATCATAAGGAGGCATATTAATTATAAGTGATTCAAAATTAGAAAAATCTTGATGCTTAAAATCAGAAAGTAATTTAACAGATAAGTTTAATGTATTAACATTACTTAGAGTATCTAAATAACTAGAATTAATATACATACCATTATTAAATTGTCCAAGATATAGATTATTAATATGAGGAATACTTTTAATAAAATCAAATTTTTTATCAAATACAGTAGTATTTTTTGAATTATATATTTCAACATCAATATCTTTTTTTAGGGAAGAACAATCTACGTTATTAAAAACATTTTTATCTGTACTATTATCGTCAATAATAATTTTCTCTAAATTGGGCATATAGTTTAAAAATTCATAATTATAATTGTCTTTAGACATAAACTCTATTTCTGTAATTTCATAAAGATCAGCAAAGGTATTAAAATCAATTGAAATTTCTTGATCACCAATTTTAGACTTTATAACTTGACTATTTAATGTTCCTCGCATATTGCTTGGTAATTCATCAAAAAGAATAGTAGAAACATTGTCACTAACTTGATTATTAATGGTATTAAAGTCATCTAATAGTTCAGAAGAAATTACTTTATTAAGTTTATAAATATCTTTATTTGGGATTTTGTCAATTTTTGCAAAACTAGAAAGAATTACTATTGATAATATAGTACTTCCGAAATTTAAGGATATTTTTTTTCCTTTATCTAAATCAATATTTTTAGAGTGTATTTTCTTCATAGAATCTTCCTCTCATCAATTTATAAAAATAGTTCTAATTCGATTATATCACGTATAATGTTAAGCATAAAGATTTTAGTTTTTAATCTTTATGTTTTTTGTTA
>ERZ842401.3201-NODE-3201-length-20682-cov-12.291075_pt1 | contig 20682 bp, 17 predicted proteins | sample MGYA00521270_ERZ842401 | MGnify/ENA primary metagenome ERZ842401 (study PRJEB31892, sample SAMEA3878208) | bioreactor metagenome | biome: Moose rumen | place: Sweden | collected 2011-10 | study: EMG produced TPA metagenomics assembly of the PRJEB12797 data set... | reverse complement strand
AAATTTTTTCCGGACGGCTTGAAAATTTTTTTCGGACGGCTTGAAAAATTTTTCCGGACGGCTTAAACTTTTTTTCCGGACGGCTTGAAAAAAATTTTCAAGGCATTAGAAATTTGTAACAGTTGTAGTTTTGGTACACTATTGCGGAGCAAAGGTACAACTATGCCACAACTGCTACAAGGTGTATTTCTTAGAGTGCTTACAAAGCTACAGAATAAGAGTATTCATCCCAATAGCCCAATAAACGTTACTGCGCTTAGCAACTATCCGTTGTAGAGATAGCTACTAAGCGCAGTAACGCTTATTGGGCTAAAAGATTTCGTTTACGGCTCAACCATTATCCAACGGTTTTCTTTGAGCGACTGAATAGCTGCTAAGCCAGTGCGGGTAGTATTGACAATGCTATCGAAAGCGATGAGCGATGCGCCACCTTCCTGGATGCGTTTGTTGAGTAGGGCAAACTGCACCTTTTGTCCTTTGTCCATCGTTCCTTTTATTTTTGAGAAGCCCTTAACGCCGTATCCTGTCAGTTTTCGCCAGTTGTCAAGAACGAAGACGCGCTCTTGTGAGAACACTTCAAGGCGTTCCTTAGCGTAACTCTTTGAGCCATTAGCGAAATAGTTGATTACAGCGTTGCTGCCATTCTCGTAGCGAAGTAGGATAGAGGCATTGTCGGTGTTCTCTTGCGGCTCTGGTCCGAGGGCATTCATACACACGGCCACTACACGGCTACCAGCGATGTAACTACACAGGTCAATAAAGTGGCAAGCCTCGCCGAGAATGCGTCCGCCACCTACTTCCATGTCGTGTACCCACACCTCGGCAGGGATGAATCCGGCATTCATCGTTGCCACAATGTTCTTAGGACCATCGCCCACGAGTTTTTTCAACTTCGTAGCAAACGGCGAGAAGCGTCGATTAAATCCGACGGTGAGCGTTGTTCCTTCGGGGGCTTTATTATAGGCTGACGTGATAGCGTCAAGTTCCTCAGCCGTAAGGCACAGCGGCTTCTCCACGAAAACGCTCTTTCCTGCCTCTAAGCACTCTTGCACCATGCGTGCATGGAGGTTGTGGCGCGTGGTGACGATAACCAAGTCCACCTCGCTGTCTTTCAAGATTTCTTTGTAATCGCTTGTGGCACATTCCGCGCCTGCTTTTTTTGCTAACACTTTCGCATTAAGCCCACCGGCACTGGCGATATACTTGATGCTCGCGCCCGCCTTTTGCAAGCATGGCACTACCATAGAAGAGGTGTAGTTGCCCGCCCCGATGATGCCGATTTTACCTGTGCCAGGGGCAAAGGTCTTTCCCTCAATACGTACCACGCGCGTCTCCTTCACCTCTTCAGGGAACTCAATGATAGAGGCTATGCTACCGCGCTTGCGCATATCGCCATAGATTTCCTGATAGTTGGCCAAAGGCACGCGCTCGGTAATCAGCGTTTTGACATTAAGCCCGCCAGAGGCTATAGTAGAAAGTATGGTCTCAAAATTGCGTTTCTCCGTCCAACGCACATAGGCCAGCGGATAGTCGTGACCTTTGTTCTCATACTCTTCATCGTAGCGTCCAGCACCGTAAGAGCACGATACTTGGAACGTTAGCTCTTTCTTGTAGAAGTCATCGCGCCGCATATTCAGACCGATAACACCCACGAGGATGATGCGTCCACGTTTGCGCGACATCTCACAGCATTGATGTATCACTTCATCTGTCTTTGCCGATGCTGTGATGAGTACGCCGTCAGCACCTATGCCGTTGGTGGCTTCTTGTACAAACTTCACGGGGTCGGTGCCCGCACCAGGGTTGATGGCTGTCACACCGAACGAATTGGCGAGGTTCACCTTTTGTTGGTCAAAGTCCGTACCTATCACACGGCAGCCGTTGGCTTTGAGCAATTGTGCTGCCACCAGTCCTATAAGCCCAAGACCCACCACCACGATAGTCTCACCCAATTGTGGGTTGAGGTTGCGAATACCCTGCAAAGCAATAGAACCTATCACGGTAAAAGCGGCCTCTTCATCACTCACACTCTCGGGAATGGCAGCTACGAGATTTTGCGGCACACATACATATTCAGCATGATTACCATTCGAGGCCACGCGGTCGCCCACCTTAAACTCGGTAACGCCACGTCCGATAGCCACCACTTTACCTACATTACAATAGCCAAGCGGAAGAGGCTGTCCGAGTTTGTTAAAAACGGCCTCCAACGTGGGTTGGATGCCGTCTGTTTTCATCTTGTCGAGTACCTGCTTCACCTTGTCGGGCTGCTGACGAGCCTTGTCTATAAGATTGGCCTTGCCAAACTCCACCAACATACGCTCCGTACCCAATGAAACAAGCGTGCGGGTGGTCTTTATCAACACATACCCCGACTTTACCAAAGGCACAGGGACTTCCTCAAGCACGGTAGCACCGCTTTTGAGGTCTTGAATGATTTGCTTCATAAAAAGAATGATGTATTTAAGTATGTTATTTATATCTAAAGTATAATACCCTAATCCTATTATAGGGTCAACTCTTCTAACCCTAATAGGTCAAAAGCATTTATGCCAGTAACAGACTTCCTTTCACTTGACATACAGCAAACGTTATGAAAGGTACTATCGTAGAGATAAAAAGACCAAAGCAAAACTTTTGTTTTCAACAGACTTTTGCTCGCCAAGGCAAAGCTGAAGCAAGCTTCGCTCTGCTCTCCTGGCTTAACGCAAAAGTTCCAATATTTTTATTGGCTAATAGTTTGTAGGATTAACGTTTTGCAAAAAGTATCCTCCTAAGATAGAGACAAATTGAATAGTCGTACCTTAGTTAATAAATAGGAATGGAATATACCGTCCCGCGTGGGATGTAAGCTTCTTGTATTAACAAAAAAAACGCAAAAGTTCGACACAAAAGCCTTGAACTTGCTGGCATGAGTTTACGCCATAGCGAATATTATATTAACGACATCAACGCGCTTTAATCACTCGTGCAGGAATGCCACCTACATAAACGAAAGCTGGAACATCTTTTGTCACAATTGCTCCTGCTGCAATAATAGCACCTTCGCCGATGTTGACTCCTGCTGTAATGACACAATTTGCACCAATCCAAACGTCATTACCAATGGTGACTTTCCCAAACTTGTGTCCCGCACCAAAAATTCGCTCTGGTGCGGGTGGGACGTTGTGATTAGCCGATAGTATCTGCGTGCGATAACCTATCAACGTACGCGCTCCTATCTCCACGCCGCCTGCTGTGGTTATCATTACATCTTTGGCTATATCCACATCATCGCCAACAATAAGATTGCGTCCAGGTGCAATCCAAACACCTGGATAAATTACTACGCGCTTGCCAAATTTGGCTCCTTGCAATTTGAGTAGGGCTTCTTTTAGCCATATAAAGGCTCTGTATCGCGGTAATGCAAATACAAGCTGCATCAATGCCTCGTAAGAAACTACGAAAAAAGACTTAATGGCTTTGCGCATAGACTTGTTCTATAAATGATAATTCTTGATCGGTACGTTCCTCTATCGTGGGATAAGAGGTTAGTAGTTTCTTACCAGCTTCAACCGCTGCATTAACTTCTGTTTCTTTTTTCAAACATAGTGCAATGCAGTCGGCAATACATTCTGGATTGTTGCGATTCACATAAATGGCACTTTCCCCACAGATAGAGTGTGTCCACGCTTCATCGGATGCAATGAGCGGCTTATGATATGTCCATGCCTCAATGATATTGTTGCTAAAGCTTTCTAATTTACTAAGCAAAAAAACAAAATCTATCTGTCTATATAGACTTGGCAACATTGATTTTCCTATAGTTCCAGGCATATACACATACTCATTTACCTGTAGTTCTTCTACCTTTTTTACAAACTGCTGGTGCATTGGTGAATTATCTTGCGCGGCAGTCAATACAAACATAAACGGCACGCCTCGTTGTTTTAGGCATGCCGCAATCTCAGGAATAAGCATCACTTGTTTGTTCTTCTGCCAGCCACAGAGAAAGAGCCCCTTTTTAAGTGCCGCCAATTCTTTTGGAAAGACGAACTCAGCTTCTTGCTGAGGAACGAAAATTGAGGGACGAATTGTGATTAACAATCCTTTGGGCTTAAACAACTCACGGCAGCGTTGCTCTAACAATTCCGTCTCAAAGACGACACCCGCCGAGCGCATTACCGACAAACGCCTATATTTGTCCACCAATTTATGTTTCCACAGTTCAAGTCCACTAAAGCCTTCCCAGAAGTTAATCTCAGGGAAATAAATGTTTGAAACGGCAGAACCTGTAACTTGAAGAATTTTCTTGGGAAAAAGTCCGTAGCCGAAGTAGGAATAGATAATATCAATGTGCTGTTGGCGTATAAACGTTCTTGTACAGACTAACTCGTCCACCAAGCGTTTCAAAGGATTCGATGAAACGGTGAAAATATATTCGCTGCCTACTTGTTCGGAGAGATATGTAGCTATGGCACTTCCCGATGCTACTAAATAACTACAACTTTCGTAGTGTTCAAACAGCCTTCGCTCTATGAAGCAATGCAAAAAATTGAGCGCCACATTCTGTCCACCCCCTGCTTTCAGCGTTGAGAAATTGAAAAGTATATTCACGATACGCCTTATAGTGTATGTTTGAAAGACACTACTTTCAAAATGCGATGCCGTTAGGTTATGCAGTCTGAGGCAATTCTACCAAACTCGCAGCCTTTGCCAACTGCTCGCGATTAAGGGTATCCACTTTTTCAAGGTGTTTAACAATCTCATCGCGCCGTTGAAGCGTGTCGCGGAATTTTTCTAAGAAACTTGACAAGGTGGGCGTGTTAAGATGGTAAACGTATTCGCCCAACCCTGCAAGTTCAACCAACATTCCGTTGATGCGGTTATCTTTGTTAGAACCCATAACGATAAATGGCGTGTGTACTCCAACAGCACCTATCACAGAATGTACACGTTCAGCAATAAGCAAGTGTGCCTCTGCTATCAATCCTTTTAGTTCCCTGCATGTTAGGTCGGCATCCAATACATAGCAACGTCCATTTTTGTTGCTTTCTATTCCCGCTGTGTGCAATGCATCGAGCGAGATAAGGCGGTCGTCCATGTGTTTTTCTGGTCCTATGGTGTGAGGCAATAAGAGAATATTATAGTCAGTATTTTTGAGTAATGCACTGACTATCTCTCCCAAGAATGCGCGGTGTGTCTTTATTTTTGCCATGCGATTAGGCTGGGCATCAAAAGAGCGCAGGGAGATAGGTGCTGGCTCTGCCGTAGTTACCATAAGAACAGGCTTTTTGAAAAAATCCGTTAAGCCAAGCTGATGAATAAGCGCAGAGGTCTCATCCTTGTTTGATGACTGCATATAATAAGCAGGGTCAGGAGCCAGTATGCCAGGATACTTGAAATTACTCTCGTACCAACGGAAACCTATCGGGTTGCGCGATATGACGACATCGGCTTTGCTAAACATCTTGTCGTAGAGCGCAAGTTGTTCTTTGCCTTTCACACTTGGCTTCATACAACTGCCAAAGATGCAGTATTTGTAGCCTATCTCGTGTAGGGCTAATAAGATGTGGCAGACATTCTCGTTTAATCCGCCATTATGTCCTGCAATGATATAGTCTGTATTGGAGATATACTTAATGGCTTCTTGATACTCTGTAGGTATCTTGTCTGTCTTCCCTGCTTTATAGTCTTGTATGTATCTCGCCAATTTGCGCACGGCTTTAGGACGGCGGTGTACCCATTTGGGATAGATATGGTTAAGACCGTGACGAACTATGGCGCAAAGCGAAGAATAGATACGCTCGGTGGAGAAACCTAAGCCGTATTCCTTAGTGCGCCATTCAGACACAAAGAGTTTCAAAGGATGCACCAATATGCCATTACGTGTCCTAAAGGACTTGACGGAATGGTCTATAACCTGATAATAGCAATTATCTTCCGAAAGTCCTTTCACGTCCATAATGCCTTTAATGATGGCCTCTTCGCCCTTGTTGTCAAGAGGTACTATCTCTGGGCAGAGTATTACGAGTTTATTATCTAACATACGGCTTTATTTTCTTATGAATTTGAGTAAATGAAGTTTATACATTATATATTTGAATATCTCGCTGCAATACACCTTTGCCTCAAAAGCGGTGGAGTATTTGCAGTGTTCGTTCCAACCGCCATCGTATTCGGGTAGTGGTTTTCTTAACAATTTGAAGAGTTTACGCCATGACAGATAGCGTTCTTTCTTTGAGGTAAGGTTGCCACGCTGGCTGGCTGTAAGTTGGTCGAGTGTCACCGCCTCTTTTGTCAGTAAGCCTTGACTTACCATTTCTTCTATCACAGGTAGTAATGCTTTGTTGCGGACTATAACAAGCGACCAGCCCTTGTTCCTATATTCTGGTATCCAAGCATCGCCGCAGGCTATGTCTGCCAATTCCGCTGTGGCATCTACACAGACGCGACAGCGATACTTCTTCAAGTATCCAGTTAACTTGCCATAGTTGGGATAAGGATATTTCCATTCTTTGCCATCGCCCACAATGCGCATATAACCAGGTTGTCCGTTGCCACGATACTGAAAATGCGTCAGATGCGTAACACCTGCTTTGTTAATCAGTGCGCGCTGCTCGCGTAGGTCACGAAAACCGCCGCAAAAGTTGCCTATGCAGTAGGCTATCTTTTCTTTCAGCACGGCATCATCCTGCTGAATGTTTCTTATAGCAGCAATCTGACAAGGTGTACCGATGTAGGCCACCTTACCTTGAAAACGCTTTACCTTCTCTAAAACTTGTAGTGTAGGGATAGGCATATACTTTGAACCCTGACATTTATATAGGTCTTCTGCCTTGGTAACAATCAACGTCTCGGGTTCTACAAGCGTTCCCTCGTAGCGGTAGGTAGTAGCCACCACGCCGTCCACCAATCCTTTCTGCAACAAAACCATCGGCAATGTTGTCATCACACCGCCGCTCGAGGCCTGCGCACACACCCTTTCGTTAGTACTTTTAAGGGCAAAGAACTGTTCATAGTAGCCAATGCGATAATCGTAGTCTGCTGTCTTGAAGTCCTTACCCAAACGAATGATGTCGTACCCTTTTGCAGGGCAGACACGCTCTATATCGTTTTGCTCGTCGGCTGTGAGCGAGGCGTTTGCCCGAGGCTCATAGGAGCGCGCCGTTCGTTGATAGGTTATCTTGCCGTGACTCAAATAGCCACATGCTCCACAAGCAGTACACAGGCGTGAATCTTTGTTCATTACCATTATAGTTTTTCAAGCGTTTTTTGAATGGTTCGTTTGTTATCTATACTAAGGAAGAGATTCCTCGCCCCCTCGCTATAGGAAGCATAATCCGCTTCTATTTGTCTTATCCCCTCTGCTATACTCTCTATGTCGTCGGGCGACACTATTACGCCAGCCTTGTTTTGTTCTATAGGGAATTTTAGCCCAGGAATGTCGTTTCCTATCACTGGCAGACCAAATGCGGCATATTCAAAAATTTTATTCGGTGCGCAGAAGATGTTGTTAAGGCTGTTGGGCTGATAGACCACATAGCCTATGTGTGCTATGCTGCAAAAGGCCAGGTAGTCGGGAGCAGGGATAAAGTCTATGTGCGTTACCTCTGTCGTTATGGCTTTAAGTTCTGCTATAACACCTTGTTCCTGTTCGGCTCCGACTACAAGAAGATGATAATTGTCTCCTAATTCTTTTATTGCACGCGCTACCCTATCAAGCAATCTTATACGTTTTATGCCGCCTTGATAGAGTATAACATGTTTGCCTTTTATGCCTGCAAGTTGTTCCTCATAGCGTTGTAAAATCTCATTAGACTTCGTTTCCTCTAACAACATATAGGGTTTATTGGGCAACGGAACGGGCGTTTTCTCCAACCGATACCATACCTTATAGAGCAACGTGCGGCAATACTCAGGCATAAATACAGCCTCTGCGGTATGTATCACCCGTGCTATGGCTTTCTTCTGACGTGTTGATTTCTCGTGGAGTTCTTGTATCTGCAGGATATGGCGGAAGTTGTTGAGCCTCTTACCGAGTGCTACGATGGTTTGTGCTCCCTCCACCCAAACAATCGTGTCCGATGGTGACTTTACGATGCGCGATAAAGCCATATATACTCGTTTTTGGAAGCGATAGTACGACAGGAGTTTTACCAATGCATTGCCTTTTGCCTGCGTGTGCGTCTCTACAAACGCTATCTGACGCTCGCGGAATTGACCTTGCCAATAGTCCGACACCTCTTCGTCAATGAGTGTCACTTCGTAGCCCAAGTCGCTAAGAATAAGCAAAGCACTAATCACTGGCGGGCGCTTGGCAAAACGATCCTTGTGAATATAGATTATTTGCATGGTTTATTGTGTTTTCTCATATTGGAAATCTCCAAGACGAGAATTTATCTATTCTCTTTTTCCTGACTTCGTCATCGCATACCCCAAAAATCGTCGGTGAACAGTTTTGCTATTCGCTGATGTCTTTTCATAGGCATAGTTTTGGTGAAGGTCTTTCCAGTCTTCGGAAGTCGGAAAACGATAGTTGTGACTGTCTTTGCCATATTTAGCACCTTGTCGACGCTCATACCGATGTTTGCGTCCTTGAGCCTGCATTCGAGTTCTTTGTAACACTTCAAGGCTACGAATCAGATACAGATATGTGCCTCAATGCGCTTGCGTGTGAAGTGGAACATGGGTCGTATCACAATTTTCGACTTTGCAATACGGAAGAAGTTATGTAAAGCTTCTCATAACTTCTTCAAGGAGAGCAAGGGAAACCTCGGACTTGGAAAGTACCAGATGAGCAACTTATCCTCGCAGATTGCAATGACCGCTATCACAGCTATGCAGTATAATCTGCTCTCTACCGCCAAGTGATTCTCTGACTATGAAACCATTGGCGGTTTGTTTAAGGATGCTGCCATGAACAGCGTGGAACTCACTCTCACCGAGAGAATCTGGAATATGATACTGGAGATAGTCCGAGAGATTGCAGAATGTTTCAATATCGAAGATGAACAAATCCTCGATATGCTTGTGAATCGGTCGGACAAACTCAGTCATTTTGTTGAAATCTATCAATTAAAACAGGCAAGTTAGAAACTTGCGGAACTTGAATAATTTAAGTCTTCAATTATACTCAAGGGAATTGAGGTAAACTAAAGATAGTTTGGTAGAAAATGAAGTTACCTTGTATGTCTGGATTAGCAAGAAGAGTACTATACATAAAGTAGGTAGAATAGAAAGACGATAAAAGCAAAGGAAGCAACACGATTATTTTAACTCGTGGTGATGATCGATTCATTAGGTCGCATAGAGCAACGACGACCAAAGTCATCATTATTACTGCGTATCTTGATTGGAAATCTATACCGATAAAGCGAATCACAAAATAAAAAACAGACACTTTATATATGAATTCCATTTCTTTTCCTACATATTGAGAGTTTTTAGTCAAATAGAGAGCTAATGGTGCATACATGGCATTTAATATCAATAGACCTATGCTAGAGCCTTTAAGCCTTCCATTCTCTATATAATCACTATATTTATCCACACCTTCAATCATTGAAGAACTAGAATTCAAAAGCTCAGAGAACCAATCTGTGAGAAAATAACTAGCAATAAGACAAAAAATAAAAAACATTGAGACACGAAAGGAATTCACGTTCCTATTTTTGAAAAATAAAAGAAAAGGTATTAATAATTCTAACAGAATCGCAGATTTATGTATTGCCGAACAAAAGTATATACAAATGGCATAAAGTAAGAAATTTTTGCGTCTTAATAAGAAAAATTCTGTGCTCCAAAGAAAAGCACAGGCTGCTAAGCCAGAGCGCATTGCAGCTATCATGTTATAGACCATTCCTACATTCGTCAAGAAAAGCAGGAAAAAAAGCGCATAGTACTTAGGAGGAACGTATTTGCGCACAAAAAAGAATAATGTTCCACAAAGTGCTAAAGTATGAAATACAACAAATTGGTAATACTTAGTAAAAGAGAAAAATATCTTCCAAAAGATCCATTCATAATTAGTAACTTCAGCATAATTGGCATTATAATAGAAAATATCATGATAGCTCAAATAGTCTGTTCCATAATTGAATCTTATAGCGAGGAAACCTGTAATAATAGCAAATGAAACAGGCAAAGCTTTTTCTTTTCGCCAAACTTCATTCTTGGGAATCAGATTTAGGATAATAACTATAAGAAGTATTGAAAAGTGTACAAACATATAAGAAACTATTTATCTCTAAAAACACGAATGCCTTTCGCCTGATAGTATTCAGCAACTTGGTTTATCTGTATGGTACAAACAGAAAAAATAGATGAATGTTTGGGCAAGGAAACCTGCTGAAATTGTGGAACCTGTCTGTTGCATATACCTTTGTCCACGATAGTCCGAATCAAGCTCCAATAAGAATTCATTAACGTTAGCCGACAAGCCAGACCCCCAAAAGATAAACATTGCAATGTATAAACAGCCTAATGCTATGGCCACGGTTTTCCGCTTAGGGGTTTCTTGTCCCAGTATGAAGTATAAAGGTGCGAAGAAAAAAGCACTATTATGGAAGAAAGAACAGAGAATAAGAATAAAGAAGTAATTATAGGGCTTTCTCTCTATCAATGGCTTATAAGCATATAAGAATAGTGATGCAGCTACGAGATTGCGCATAGGATTGTCTATGAAATAGAATAAGGCAAAGTAGGAATAGAAAAAGAGGATGGCTAAACCATAATTTTCATTAGGTTTTGAGTACTTAACAACTGCATTACAGATAAGCACGTAGCACATAATTTTCAAGAATATCCACAGATGCCAAAAATCTAATCCTAATTCATTCCCTATAAAAAATAAAAGCGCAAATCCCTTTTCCTTAGGGAATGACATTACATCAGAAATATAATGAACCTCATCATACCATAATTCATAAGCGCGCCAGTCTGACCCATTGGTATAACCCGTGCAAAGAAAGATGCAGAGTAGTACTATTAAGCAGACATAGTAACTCTTAAAGTATTTGGGCTTAATGCGAAAACTAATTAAACATGCGAAAAAAAAGTTAAATAGAGAACCATTTAGGTTTATTGGTTTTTCTAAAAAAGAAAGTATTAACTAATTTGCTCTTCTGGCTTAACGCAGAAGTTTGTTTCATCACTGTTTATGACGCAGTGCTATAATGCTCTTCATAACTTCTTTGTTCATCAAATACCAGCACAACAGATAAAGAAGGAAAAGAAAGACACAGATACCATAAATCATAAACTCAGAACTCATAAGCACATTCACCAATAACGCAAGACTAATCACGGAGATAGAAAGAAGCAATCCTTTATCAAAACTCTTGATAAAATCCTTGAGACGCAATGAAATTATAGGGCGTAATTGCATATACCATGATAACCAAAGCAAAAAAAGTGTAAGAATTACTTGTCCCCATGACATCACATAAAGCCCGAACTGTCCCAATACATATATAACAGGCAATGACAAGGCTATGCGTACAATGGTGTAACGGAACGAGAGCTCGGTTCTACCCTTTGCAATTACCACGTTGCCCACAGGATTACCTATAGAAATCAAGAGTCCCCAAAGGGAAAGTATAGCTAAAATAGGCGAGACATCCACATAATCTCGCCCATAAAGGATGAGGACTATCGGCATACTAAACGTGCCAAGCACTGTATAAATAAAGAAATTGGGAACAGAGATATATTGAAGTAACCGACAATAGTTTTGACGCATAGCATTATTGTCAACCTGAATACGCGAGAAATACGGCAGAATAACACGATTGGCTATCGTGTTAATGAACTGCATAGCACGCACCACAAGTTCTTTTGCCAGATTGTACACCCCGAGGCTCTCCATACCCAAGAGCCGACCAATGATAAGGATGTCTAACTTCGAAGAGAAATAGTCTAAAATCTGGGTTCCTGTCTGATAAACGCCGATCTTTATCAAGGGCCACACAGGACGGAAGGCGCAATAGAATTTAAGCCTAACTAATCTCTGCCCTTGTATCAAGTTCCACAAGTTAAGAATTAAGGAATGTGCCAACGTGGAAAGCACCAAACTATACACACCATAACCCAAGGTAGCAAGCACAACGGCCAAGACGAGTGACACAAATGCTGAAATGATATTGCGAATAGCTAACAACTTAAACTGGAAGTTGCGCTGCAACAAAGTATCGTATAGTTTTCCAAAGCCCTGCAATACGAGGTCAAGCATAGACAGAGGCAGTAGAGCTATTATTGCTGGCTCTTTGAAGTATGCGGCGATAGGCGAGGAGCAAGCGATGACTACTAAATAGATGAAACTAAAGACGAGTAGCTGTATCCAATAGAGCGAGCTGAAATCCTTACGCGTCAGGTCACGCTTATGCATAATAGCCGACGCAAAGCCCAAATCGCTGAATGTATGAGTCAATCCAAGAACGATTGTGAGTACCGCAACAATACCGAAATCACTTTTGGCAAGGAAGTTGGTAAGAATAGACAAGCGCAGTATCTGCACTACCGCCGTCACAATGGTGGACAACGTAGTCCAAATCGTACCCGATAAAATCTCTTTGCCTTGGCTCATCTACTTAATATGTGGAAATCTCGTTAAAGAATTTCCTATAGTTCTTGTTTGCTGAATAATTTTCTTCCCACGACTGTCGCGCTCGTTGTCTTACGTTCAAAACTTCATTATTGTCTCTCTGCATCCACTCTGTAACGCGGTGTGCAAGCAACTGAGGTGAAAAATCCTGAGGTATAAGCACACCATTCACACCGTCTATAACTATTTCGCTCGTACCACCTACATTTGTAGCAATTATAGGAATACCAAACGACAAAGCCTCCATAATAGAAACGGGTATACCTTCTGATGAACTTACATTGATAAACAAATCTATACTTGTGTGCTTATAGAAATTAATGACTTCTGTATTTGATTTTCTGCCTTCCCAATGCGTCTCAATGTTCTTCCCAAGCAACATCTTGGCTTTTGATATTAATGAATCCAATAGCGGACCATCTCCTATATGATACCATCTTATATCAAAATCGGAAATCATGGCTAAAGATTGTATCAATCTATCTATACGCTTTACTGGTGTACACCACGAACACGAAACTATCGTAAACTTATAACACCCATCTTTGGATTCCTGTATTCCATAATCCATCGTGCCGAGTCGAGCTGTCTCAATTTTTGCATGTTTGTCGTACTCTCTTAAAGTTTTTTTACCACTATCTGATACGGGATAAGTGGCATTTAACTGTGAGAGTATATATCTGCGCAATGGGATATAATTATATCTGCGACGACTCTCGTACACATCATAACCATGAGCACGACTAAAGACATACCTACAATTGAGTTTCTTTGACAATAATATAGCCGTCAATGCATATTCTGAAAGCCAATAACTATATAAGTAATAATCATCATCGGAGTTTATACCCCGTGATTTAAGATAACATAGTATTTGCCTTGCATAAAAGAAACTTTCCGTTATCATTTGGCATAAGCCATACACGTTGTAAAAATTAAATCTCCTTGTACATATAAGTAATGCAAGCTCTTTATAAAAGATAGGAGAGAAGAAAAGGCGCAAACTATATCTCAAAAGGGTCTTCTTGCTATATCTTGTCAAGGAGTGCCATCTTATATGCTTTGGATACTTGATGTTATTCCTTAAAGTTCCTTCAGAGAAAAAAGGGAAATAAACTACTTCGTGAAAATCATCATAATAGCCTATCTCGCTTTCAAGAAATGGCTCTTTCGTGCCATGAGGAAACGTAGAAGTCAAGATTAAGAGTTTCTTCATTTTTAGTGAATGTCTTAAGGGATTTTCTATAAATTAGAGTTTCAACATATGAACCATAAGCCATTCTTTGAATGTCCACCAATCCTTAAAGAGTATAAAGGAGAATGCATAAAGTAAGGGGAAGATTAAGCGTTGAAAAAGATAATTTAGACGTTTCATACACACGTTTACTTTTTGATAAAAACATTAATCGTGGCGAGCAACGAAACAGCCATAAGCTTATCCAAACAGCGGGAACTGGAGGACAACTGCAATACGTCAGCTTGTAATTCTTTCTCACTTGCCAACAAGGCGATATGCTCATCAATGTAGTTACTAATAAAATGTCGCACTTGTTCGTTTGTCTGATACCAATAGTCGTGAGGATTCATGTTGTCTGCCGTTGCTGCATAAGTTGATATACCTACTTTGTTTTTCAATTTCTGTAAGTCACGCTGTAATCTTCCTAAGAGCCTATCGCTCAGCATCTTTATCTTTGCAGCAGGGCTTAGGTTCACCAAGCGTACACGGCTACTCGGAATGCGCCCCGCCTCAGGATATTTCTTGTCTATCCAAGCCCAATAGAGTAGGTGGCGACAACGTAGGGCTACGGGCAAAGACGCACAGAACTCCATCAGGTCTACGTCAAGAAATGGCGACACGGCGTAAGTGTAATGACTGCGCATATAATGCGTGGATAAGGCTCCTTGAAAAGCACGCGAATATATCAAGAACTCTTCCTGGCAATCGCACTCGTTGGCCACTTCATCAAACCATTCCTTACGAAGTGTAAGGGAGGAAGAAGTGCGCTTGTTATCTATATCAACCTTTCCACTTTGTTCCTTAACAAAAGAGCCTATCACCACATCGCCTATCTGACCAGTATGTTCAAGACCGATATCGTCAAAATCAATGAGATTGAGAAACTGAAAGCCACCCGTGATACCACAGTAGTAGGCAAGCCCATTTTCAGCACACACCATGTTCTCTACATCGTACAGAAAACTTGCATCGTCAAGACTCCTCTGATAAAAGACGTTTTTCAAGCGATGGGCAAGCATAGTGGAGTATTTAGACTCTGTACTCCCTGATTGGCTATAACTAATGTTAATCACATGCTTATAACCTAAGTCATTAGCCACCCAATTTACCATTCGCGAATCTAAACCAGCGCTTATATCAACAAGATGATGTTTATAACCATACTCCAAATCCTTATCAAAGCAGCGCTTCACGGCCTTACGAAACTTGACATCTAATGTCTCTATTGCCTCTTCAAGCGTAATGTCTATAGGATTATTGTACTTAAACCTATGATAAGTTTTCACACCTAAACCCTCCGAACCAATTTCTATCATCTTGCCTGCCTGGAGACGCTTTACATTCTTATTTATCGTTCTGTCATCAATCAAGAAACCATAGGTTAGCAACTGGTGACAGGCAAGGGTATCAAGCGCCTTTGAAGCCGTCTCGTTCACTTTTAAGAAACTGTTGCTTAAAACAATCTTCTCAGAATTATCATAACTATAGAAGACCGTTGCATCGCCTGTTTGGTTACTATACGCTCGACCCTTGTATTCCCTTTTGTTGTATATAAATATGGTAAACGGTCCGATGAGTTCCTTTGCTAAGTACGGTTTTTCATCTAATAAGCGGCAGAAATCACTCAGATTACTCAATCCGTGTTTCTGTAAAATCTCATTCTTGTTAAGAACTACTCCATCAAGCGCAATGACTTCATTCTCATTTTCCACAAATACCTTATCCGCATCAAACCTATCGGAATAAGTATGCGTAGCAATGCAATGTCCTTTCTTGACATCAATGGTTATTGTCCAGCAAGACACATTATGCCAAGGCTGTTTATTTTTTGTATTATCATTCATAGAACACAGGAAGAAAACTTAAACGAACTTTTGCGTTAAGTCAGAAGAGCAGAGCGAAGCTTGTTTCAGCTTTGCCTTGACGAGCAAAAGTCTGTCAAAGACGAACAATACAAATAAACACTTGTTCCTCCTTATGTTATCATAAACACTACCCCGCTCAAAAATAACGACCCTTTATTTTGAGTGGGCACACTCGATGATAGGGAGGTTTCGTAGGCGGATAAAAGTGTTGAGTGTGTTGCGCGAGACGCGCACTCGTTTTGAAATAAAGGACAACGAATGTCCTTGTAACAACAGCCGTGATATGGTTTGTTCTTTTCCGTCTAACTTCAGATGGCTATTGCATGCTCCTTTTGGTCGTCCTAAGTGTAGTCCTTCAGCGCGCCGTCGGGCGAGTGCTTCGCGGGTGCGTTGTGAGATAAGGTCGCGTTCTATTTCTGCTGATAGTCCAAAAGCGAAAGCAAGGACTTTGCTTTGCACGTCGTCGCCCAAGCGATAGTTATCCTTAATTGTCCATACGCGGCATTCTCTGCGCATACAATAATTGAGTATTTCCATAATCATAAAAAGGTTGCGCCCCAAGCGTGACAGTTCTGTACAAATAATGATATCCTCATGACGCACACGATGTAATAGCCGTCCCAACCGGCGTTTATTATACTGCTTCGTTCCACTAATAGTTTCTTCAATAAAACTATCTACCACTAATCCATGAGCCATGCAAAACTTTTGAATTTCAAAACGTTGATTTTCTACGGTTTGCTTATCACAACTAACACGTATATATCCATAAATCATAGTACCGTATTTGTTTTTTGTTGATGAATAATAAAGCTACCAATGTCGTATATATAATATATTCAAGTTTCGCAAATAGAGAAAACCTATCCGTGGCATGTATAGCAACCAAGGCCCAGCCTTCTGGTAGCGCACGCGGCTCGCCTGCTTATATGAGCGTAGGCATCCTCGCGTGCATAATTTTGCAGGCGAGCCGCGTGTTCTACCAGCGTCCGACCGTGTTAAAACTTAGTCCGATTGATTTTGAAATCAATGGCTTTGATTTTAAAATCAATCGGATTGATTTTAAAATCAATCGGACTATGTTTAAAACCCGTCCGACTATGTTAAAAATCTGTCCGACCTGTTTTCTCTTTTCCGCCTTTGCCCTCCTAAAGTCGATGATGCAGGTTATGATTCAAGTGGCGCAAGTGATGATGACATACCTGTATCGTAGGTATAACGACCAAAGTTCAGTCTTGCCTATAGGAATAGTGAGCCATCAGTTCGGAGCTTCGCCCAAGGTAGGTCTGCTCTCTACGATATTGCGCCCTGAAGTTGCAGCAGCATTGCTACGCTTTTGGGCTTACAGAGCGATTATGCGCGATGCACGTCCCCCGGCGTTACCCCGACTGATTGCTCTCCGCCCTTTCGGGGTTTTTTATGCACTATACAAAAACTTGATAATTATAAGAAAAAATAATATGAATATCCAAAAAAAGAATGTATAAATTTTAATTAAAGGAAAATAAATGTATTTTTGCGCCGAGTAAATGCGTCGTCACGAAGTTTAATCCGTGTGTTTATTTGATGAGCACTTGCTCGGTGGCGGTGCGATGCGTTTACCCTATATAAGTTTTCGTTTATTCTTGTGATTAGCAGGGGTAAGGGAAAGGTGTGGGTAAATGCTTTTATACTCATCTAACAAAGGGACATAACAAATTCTTTTTTTTACGGAAACAAATGTAGAATGGTATGCTCTTCGCACATTTAATCGTCGTGAGCTTGACGTGAAAACATGGCTGGAAGAGCAGGGGCATAAGGTGTTTGTTCCTATGCGTATGGTAGAGCGAGTGAAAGAAGCCGGACAGCGTCCGCAGCGTTCTTTTGTACCCGCGATACACAATTACTTGTTTTCTGTAAAACAATTGGAGAACCGCCCTATGCGTTCATTGGTGGCCACCTGCCCGTGGCCGTTAGCGATACTTCGCAAAGCAGGTAGCGATACGGAGCCTTATCTCATTTCCGAACACGAGATGAATGAGTTCCGACTATTGAGCGATCCTCATTTTAAGGCGTCACAACTCATTGAACGCGATGAAGCAGAGGCAAAGCCGGGCAAAGAGGTTCTGGTTGTGCATGGGCCCTTTAAGAATATCAGAGGCAAGCTTCATCGTGTAAAAAACGATTATTTCCTTATCAAATCTTTTGGTGAGTTAGCCGTACAAGTTCGCATCTCTCGTTGGTATTGTAAAGTACTTGACACTCCAGAAGCAGAAACAAAAAGTAGGGAGAACAATTACTTAAAACATATTTGACTTTTTTAATAATTGCTTACTAAGAACGAAGAGATATAGTTTTGACAATAAATAAAACAGATATGATAAACAAGAAAAAAGTAATGTTGGTCTTCGGTACACGTCCCGAAGCGATTAAGATGGCTCCATTAGTCAAAGCCTTTGAGACCGAAAAGGAGTGTTTTGAGACCATCGTATGTGTGACGGGGCAGCATCGTGAGATGCTCGACCAAGTGCTGCAAATCTTTGAAATCACGCCGCACTACGACCTTAACATTATGCAAAAAGGACAAGACTTGTATGATGTTACCGCGCGTGTCTTGACTGGTATGCGCGACGTACTCGAAAAGACACAGCCCGATGTCGTATTAGTTCACGGTGATACCACAACCAGCACCGCCGCAGCACTTGCAGCGTTTTATAAACAAATCCCTGTAGGACATGTAGAGGCAGGACTTCGCACCCATAACATCTACAGCCCTTGGCCAGAGGAGATGAACCGCCAACTGACGGGACGTATTGCCACTTACGACTTCGCACCGACACCGCTTAGTCGTCAGAACTTACTTGATGAGAATGTTCCCGAAAAGTGTATCACCGTGACCGGCAACACAGTGATTGACGCACTCTATTGGGTGGTTGATAAGATAAAGCACGACGACGAGCTGCGCGATCACTTGGTACGTCTGCTCGGCGATGCCGGCTATAACGTTAACCGTCTTGACGGTTCGCGACGGCTTGTTCTTATCACCGGTCACCGCCGCGAGAACTTCGGCGAAGGTTTCCTTTCTATGTGCAGTGCCATAAAAGCGTTGACGGAGAAGTATTCCAACGTGGACTTCGTTTATCCTATGCACCTCAATCCTAACGTTCGCAAGCCTATTCGTGAGGTTTTTGGGGAAGATCTGGAAAATCTCGGTAATATGTTCTTCATCGAGCCGTTAGAGTATCTCAGTTTCGTTACCCTTATGGAGCGTGCCGACATCGTTCTCACCGACAGCGGCGGCATACAGGAAGAAGCACCCGGGTTAGGCAAGCCGGTACTCGTGATGCGCGACACCACCGAACGTCCCGAAGCATTGGAGGCTGGCACGGTGAAACTTGTCGGCACCGACTACGACAAGATTGTTGACGAAGTGTCAACGCTACTCGACGATGCCGAAGCTTACGCAAAGATGTCGCACGCGGTCAATCCTTACGGCGATGGAAAGGCGTGCGGAAGGATAGTAGATGCGCTGAGATAGTACTCTGCAATCTTTCATAAAGAGACATATTTTATATAACACAACAGATATGGTAAACGTAATTGGATTGGGCTACATAGGTTTGCCCACAGCATTAATGATGGCCTCGCACGGCGTGGAGGTTGTCGGAACAGACTACAACAAAGACCTTGTGGCCACGCTCAACGCTGGTCATACCACGTTCAAAGAAGATGGGCTTGACGAACTCTTCCAAGATGCACTCAAGGCCGGCATCAAATTCACAACAGAGTATCAGAAGACGGATATGTATATCGTCTCCGTACCCACACCTTACGACAAATTCTCCAAGAAGGTAGATGCTTGCTATGTAGTAGCAGCCGTCAAAGAGGTGATGCGCGTTTGTCCGAAAGGAGCTACCGTTGTCGTAGAGAGTACGGTTAGCCCTGGCACCATAGACCACTTTGTACGTCCTGTGATAGAAGAAAATGGTTTTGTAATAGGCGAAGACATCAACCTTGTACATGCCCCAGAGCGCATTATTCCTGGCAATATGGTCTATGAGTTGCTTCACAACAACCGCACCATCGGTGCCGACGACCGCGCCATAGGAGAGAAAGTGAAAGAGTACTACGCCTCGTTCTGCCAAGGTGAAATCGTTGTAACTGATATTCGCTCGGCAGAAATGTCTAAAGTAGTGGAAAACACCTTCCGCGCTGTAAACATCGCCTTTGCTAACGAACTGGCACGCATCTGTCGCCACGACAATATGGATGTTTATGAAATCATCAAGATTTGCAACATGCACCCACGTGTAAACATCCTGCAGCCAGGTCCTGGTGTCGGCGGACACTGCATCAGCGTTGACCCTTGGTTCCTCGTAGGCGACTATCCTCGTTTGGCAAAAGTCATTGACGAGAGCATGAAGACCAACGACAGCCAGCCCGAGTACGTTCTCAACCGCATCTACGAGATTATGGAGAAAGAGGGTATCACCGACAACCGCAAAGTGGGTCTCTATGGTCTTACCTACAAAGAAAACGTGGACGACTATCGCGAAAGCCCCACGCTACAGATGCTCGAGAGTCAAGAACGTCACCTCGCACGCCCCCTGAAGTGTTACGACCCATTCATCAAACAAGACATTGTGAAGAACCAATTCCACGACTTCGATGAATTCCTCAACGATGTTGACCTTGTTGTTATTATGGTGAAGCACGATCAGATTAAGCAGAACTGGGACAAACTCAAAGGCAAAGTCATCCTTGACTGTCACAACATCTGCCCGCTTGAGGGAGTGTATCATATTTAATTTATGTAGAGAGAGGGGGAGATACACACAAAGTGTCTCCCCACGCTCTACTTGTATCGTAGCCACAGAACCTTAAAACGAAGATCATCCCGTACAGATGTACTGCAAGAGAGTTACTACATATTAGTACGCAAGATAGCGACCCCTCATAAAAAGACATCTGATGCAGTGAAATGCTTCGATACTAAAGATTCAACGCACCTCCCTCCC
>ERZ842401.3199-NODE-3199-length-20699-cov-5.060260_pt1 | contig 20699 bp, 15 predicted proteins | sample MGYA00521270_ERZ842401 | MGnify/ENA primary metagenome ERZ842401 (study PRJEB31892, sample SAMEA3878208) | bioreactor metagenome | biome: Moose rumen | place: Sweden | collected 2011-10 | study: EMG produced TPA metagenomics assembly of the PRJEB12797 data set... | reverse complement strand
CCCAGGAAAAAACCTGCCCCAGATTTTTTCATGGGAGGCCGAGATTTTCAATTCAAACATTTTCTACGCCACAATAGGGGCACCGCCCTTTGGCATGCAGGCGGTGGCCGCAGTGGCCGCAGATATAATTAGAACGGCTGAAGCAGTAGTAACGCCATAGCGCAAAAACAACGTAAGCCAACAGGAGCGGATAGCCTATGTACCACAGCGTAGAAGCCGTGAACACCACATAATCGACGGAGCAAACGGCTGCAAGCCCCAGCAGATAGAGCAAGGCCTGACCCGTTGACTGGCTGCGCCAGATGTCGTAGACAGCCGTGATGCCTACGATGAAGATAGCCCACACAGAGAACAGGAAGAGCTCAAGATGGAGGGGCACGGAGAAAGGGTTGAGCGTGGGGTGATAGTAGAAATGACGCCACGACTCCGGAGCCAGCAGTTGGATGGTGCTATAGAAAACGGCAGAGGCCGACACAAGCAGTACGAGCAACGTGGGATAGAAGGAATCGATGTCGCGGAAGTGCACTATCCGTGCATTGCGCCGATAGAGCCGGTTGAGGACGAACAACGCCAGTGAGAAGACGACAATGCCGAGCATGATGAGCAGATGGCGGTCGGAGAAAAAGTCGATGAACAGAGAGATGGCGTTGTCGGGAGCGACGGCAGGCAGCATGTCGGACTCGTGTAGCCAGCCCATGGTGAGCTGGTCGCGGGCTACCTGCACCCACACGGAGTCGATGGTGTCTGAAGGAAAGGTGACAATGTCGGCCACGACAAGGGGGTCGCCCCGATGGACGGCAATGGTGTCGACAAGCATGCCGCTAACCGCCTCGGATGGCTGCTGAACAATGAGCAGAAGACTGTCGGCCGTAACCACGAAGTTATAGTTCTGCGTATAGTGGTGGGTGGTGTAGAAAGAGATGGAGTCGACCTGCTCCTCGGAGGGTATCCAGCCATCGGGCGTGGACGACTGCTCGTGATAGCAGCCGCCGAGCACCAGCATGAGTGCAGTCAGCCAGATGTACAATCTATTTTTCATCGGCATAGACATTCATTTGACACTGACGGCAATCGAACTCCAGCCTGAAGCGTCGCCCGTCACCCAGGCGGAGGCTGAGCGGCTCGTGCCACTGAGGCCGACGCCCACCGTGTCTGACACAATATCCCAGCTCGTGACGCAGGCAGTAGCGGCATTGCATCAAAGGGCCGGATGTTGAGTGTGAAGTATTAGCGGTGGAGAGAATTTGATGTTGGCCAGGTATTGATTCGCCCCCAGAAACATCTTTGTTATCCGGCTGCAAAGACTCAACATTCACCATCAGCATCCGCCTCAGTGCAGCCAATTGGCTGCTTGGGATGAAATAGGGGAAGTCTGCTGGCAGATCGACACGGGTGCACTCGTAGGGAGTTCCACCCAGGCGACTGAGCTGGCGGATGATGTTCTCACGCTGGGGGGTCTCGGCCTGCTGATGCTCCATGGACATGCAGACCTCCACGTCTCCCATGCGAAGGGCAAAGCCTTCGGCTGTGGGCCGAAGGGCCATCGCCACAGGAATCTTGCGCACTGCCGTGTCTGCCCGGCTCAGCTGGTGCTCCATGGCCTGATCGCTACTGCGATAGAGACGGGCACCTGGATACAGGCTGGCTGGCATTTGCTGGGGAAAGAGACGATTACCCTCTACCCTATTCACGCGGAATCCGACGAGCTGCCGGCTGGCATCGAAGAAACAGAGACCATCGCCATTGGCAAAGCTTGTTGTACCCGCCACATTGAACGAGTTGCCACGCAGCTCTTTCACCCGACCGACAAACTGCCCCAGAGCCTTGGGCGTGTCGAACGACGCCATCTGCGACTGTCGGCCTTCGGCAAAATAGGTAGTGTAGCCACGGTTGAAGGTACGGCTGAGGTCGGGCTGAAAGGTGTAACGGCAGCGACCCAGCGACGCCCGCTCGTACTGGCTGGGATGAGTCTCAATGTACTTGTCGAGCAGCTGACTATAAGCCGCCACGACATTCTTCACGTAGGCCTCCTCCTTCAGGCGACCTTCTATCTTGAAAGATACTGCACCGGCCTCAATGAGCTGGCCAAGGTGCTGGCTGAGATTGAGGTCTTTCAAAGAGAGCAGGTGGCGCTGGTGCTCCAGCTCACGTCCTTCGGCATCGAGCAGGTCGAACTTCATTCGACAGAACTGCGCACACTCGCCACGATTGGCACTGCGGTTGAAACAATACTCGGAGGCGTAGCAAAGTCCGGAATAGCTGACGCAGAGGGCACCGTGGACGAAGACTTCCAGCTCCATGTCGGGAATCTGCCGGTGAATGGCAGCAATCTCGCTGACCGACAACTCACGGGCAAGCACCGCACGGCCAATGCCCTGTTGCTGCAACCAGCTCACCTTCTCCGCAGTACGGTTGTCGGCTTGTGTGGATGCGTGAAGAGCCGGAAGAGCAGGAAAGTGCTGACGCAAGCTGAGCAGGCGCATGTCCTGGATGAGCACCGCATCAACACCAGCCTCGGCAAGCTGGCGAAGCAGGTCGGCGGCTGGCAGTAGCTCGTTGTCGTGAAGAAGTGTGTTGACGGTGGCATAGACCTTGGCCCGATACTGATGAGCATAACGGCATAGCTGGGCAATATCCTCAATACTATTGCCGGCAGCGGCACGTGCACCCCACTGCGGAGGCCCAATATAGACCGCATCGGCACCATGACTGATGGCAGCCATGCCTACTTGCAAGTTCTTGGCAGGAGCCAACAGCTCTAGTCTTTTCATTACATGATCTTCGTAATGTCGTAGGGGGTCTCCTGATAGACATAGTAGTTGACCCAATTGTTGTAGAAAAGGTTGGCATGAGCACGCCAGGAAACCACAGGCGGCTGCGATGGGTCGTCGTCTTTGTAGTAGTTGTAGGGTAAGTCTACGTCGTCACGTGTGTCTCGGTCACGCCGGTATTCGTTGTCGAGCGTATTGGGTGCATACTCCAGATGGCCAGTTATAAAGAACTCACGGCCTCCACGAGCCATCACAATGCTCACACCGCTCAGCTCCGACTCTGCTATCAGCGTCAATTCTGCATGCTGCTCGACGTCGGAACGGAGAATCTCGGTGTGGCGGCTGTGAGGCATCATGAACACATCATCGAAGCCACGGAAGATGGGTAAGCGAGGCGAAAGTATCTGTTGGGGGAAAATGCCAAACATCTTCTTGGGCAGGGGATACTTGGGAACTCCATAATAATGATAGAGTCCTGCCTGAGCAGCCCAGCAGATGAAAAGCGTACTGGTGACATGAGTACGAGCCCAGTCAAAGATGCCGGTGATTTCTTCCCAATAGCCAACCTGCTCGTAGTCCATGGTCTCGACAGGTGCTCCTGTGATAATCATTCCGTCGAACTTCTCATGGCGCATGTCGGCAAAGTCACGATAGAACATCATCATGTGCTCAATGGGGGTGTTCTTCGAGGTGTGACTGCGTAGCTTCATAAAGCTGATGTCCAGCTGCAAAGGAGTATTGGAGAGCAGGCGGATGAGGTCGGTCTCGGTCGTTATCTTCAGGGGCATCAGATTCAGGATGACAATGCGCAGCGGGCGGATGTCCTGCGCATGGGCCCGAGAATTGTCCATCACGAAGATGTTCTCATTCTTCAGGATGTCAATGGCTGGAAGGCGGTCTGGAAGTCTAAGTGGCATTTCTGAAAAGTTGGTGAATAATTAGAGCACTTGAGCAACAATGGTGGAGACGTTGTCTTTGCCTCCAGCCTCTTCAGCAAGCGAACAAAGACTATCAGCATCGTATCCTTCGGCCAGCGCCCAAGCAATATCCTCATCGGATAGCATGTCGTTAAGCCCGTCACTGCAAATCAGGAAGATGTCGCCAGGCATGACATCAGTTGTACATTCCACTATGTCAATATAACTGCTCTTGCAGCCCCCACCAATGCAATTCGTGATGATGTTTGAGTGTTCGTTTTGGCCGAGCAGGGTGCTCAGTGAATGGTCGGTAGAGAGCTGGGTGAGCTTACCTTTATGGTAACGATAGATGCGGCTATCGCCGCAATTCATCCAGTAGAATGCCTTACCATAATAAGCCAATGCAACCAGCGTTGTACCCATCTTGCTATAGTGCTCTTCAGCACGACCCTTGGCGTCAATAATCATATTAATGCTGACAAGCCATTCGTAGATGGCTTCGTTGAACTCGCTAATTGACAGGCCAACAGGCATGTCGGAGAAGAAATACTGAAGATTGTGAAGCACATCGCTGCTAGCTACTTCACCACTGTTGTGACCACCCATGCCATCGGCCAAGGCTAGCATGTAGCGGTCGACCTTAGTGGTATCCATTATTGCTGTTAGATTGCCATCTCGCACAAACCAATGGTCTATAAGGACCATATCTTCATTATTTTTCCTGACGCATCCAGTTTTGCTGGATGCCGTTATATTAAATTTCATGAATTACTTTCTTAACTGATACTTACTTGCAAGTTTACGTTTGCTATGGTGAGGATGTCGCCATTCTTCAAAGACATCTCATTGTCTGGCAGCAACTGATGCTCATTAAGCTTTGTTCCATTAGAGGAATGCTTGTCAGACACGCACCATCCAGTACCAACATTATACTTCAGTTGGGCATGAACACCTGACACATACATGTTCTGCACGAAAAATTGCGTATAAGGTCCCTGTCGGCGGCCTATAACCGCACCGTTAATACCCACGATACGAATGTTGAGGGAGTCGTTGTAGAGCAGCAACTGGGGAACGCTTTGAGGTGCATTTCCTGTACCAGACTCTCTACTCTGACTGCCTCTGGTTGTATGGATAAAGTCTCGGGAAACAAAACCTGTTGAAATCGACGAGGACATCGACGGATTATTCCTGATACGATTCTGATAGTCGTCGGGCGACACCATCAGTCCGCCGCAGCTGGTGCAACGGCGGCCAATGCCCACACGGCCACACTTCTCACAATAGAGCAGTGCCTGGCCACATTGGTCACAATAGTGGGAATCGTCGTCTATCTCTTCTTTACAGTTCGGACAAATAATCATTTTGTAGACTGTGTTTGCTATTATACAATATTATATATCCTTGATGTCTTCCGGCAGGATGAGCTGGTAGGTCTCCTTGGTTACTTGATCTGGCGGCATCTGGGAGACGCGTACCGATAACTGCTGGACGGTGGCATCGAGCATGTTTCGCATTTCGCGGGCATTGCCGAAGTTCTCGTCTTTCGACATAATCATCTTGCAGATGACGTCCAAAGCCTTGAACTCTGCAGTCGGCGAGAGAATGTAGGAGTCCTTCTGGGCCATCTTCTTGAAGATTGCCAGTAGCTCATCTTCATTGTAGTCATCGATGTGAAGCTTATGAGTAAATCGGCTGGCCAGTCCGGCATTAGCCTGAAGGAACTCGTCCATCTTGTCCTTGTAGCCGGCAGCGATGACCACAAACTTACCGCGATCGTCCTCCATGCGTTTCATCAACGTGTCGATGGCCTCCTTGCCATACTGGTCGTTCTGGTCAGAGAGCGTGTAAGCCTCGTCTATAAAGAGGATACCGCCCATGGCCTTATCGCACATCTGATTAACAATCTTCGGCGTTTCACCCATGTACTTTCCTACCAGTGTTGCTCGGCTTGCCTCGATGACACGCGACGTTGGCAGGATGTCCATCGCCTGAAGAATCTCACCCATCTTGCGGGCAATAGATGTCTTACCCGTACCAGGATTACCTGTCAGGATAAAGTTCATCGACAGCTGTTGCACCTTGCCGGCTCCCATAGCAGCGCGCTGCTTCATGAACATGCTTTGCACGGCCAGGCGGCGGATGCTGTTCTTCACAGAGCGCATACCAATGAAGTCGTCGAGTTCGTTAAGCACCTCGTCAAGCGGACGTGCAGCAGTACTCTGGGCAGCAGGCAGGTCGTCCTTAGTCAGGCGGAACATATCTGCTTCCGAGAAGTTAGGCTCATTCATCAACGAGACAAGGCGTTGGCTCTGCTTCTCCACGGCTTCGTTAAAGATGCGACGGGCTTCACGAGCATTGCCGAAGTTCTTATCACGACGGAGGAACAGTTGCTCGAACTCGCGGTGGATGGCATCGTGCGTTTCATCGTCAATAGTAAAGTTCTTGGCCGTTGCCAAGTTGACGAAGATCTGCGTCAGTTCGTCGGGCGTATAGTCCTCAAAGTGGATGGTCTGCGTAAAGCGGCTCTTCAAGCCCGGGTTCGAGTCAATGAAGTCGTGCATTTGGTCTGTATAGCCCGCCACAATGCAGATAAACTTGCCACGATCGTCTTCCAATCGTTTCAGCAGCGTATCGATGGCCTCGCCTCCAAAGGAGTCGTTATCACTTGACTTCAGTGTGTAGGCCTCGTCAATGAAGAGCACGCCGCCCATAGCAGAGTCGATGAGCTGATTGGTCTTGATGGCCGTCTGGCCGGCGAAACCTGCCACAAGCTTCGAGCGGTCGGCCTCAACTAACTGCCCGCGAGTGAGCACGCCTAACGTCTTGAACACATCGGCCATGATGCGGGCCACCGTTGTCTTACCTGTGCCGGGGTTACCCGTGAAGACATAATGCTTACCCTGGAAGGTGTTGGTCTCACCACGCTTAATCTGCAAATTGAGGAAAGCAGCCAGATTGGAGACTTCTTTCTTCACGCTTTCCAGGCCGACCATGCCGTCGAACTTCTTCAGACATTCGGTGTAGTCAACCTCCTTGGGTGCTTCATAAGGAATATCTGACACATCGATGGTCATGAGCTGCTCATTGGTCATCTGCGAGATATTCTCATTCTGCAAGCGTTTGGCCTGGTTCTTGCAAATCTGGTCGAACAGCGAACGCATCGTTCTGCCGTTGGCAAAGTCCTTGTCACGTTGCTTGTGCAACTCGCTGATCATCTTCTTTGCCAACTCTTCAGCTTCTGGAGAGAATATATACTTCTTGCCCTTGGCAAAGACCTGCATAATGCTGAAGAGTTCGTCCGGCGAATAGTCTTCAATATTGAGGAAATAGTTGAAGCGGCTGTGCATGCCGGGATTAATGCGGAAGAGATTATCCATTTCTGTACGATAACCTGCGGCGATGACCACAAATTTCCCACGGTCGTCCTCCATGCGCTTCATCATCGTTTCCAGAGCCTGAGCACCTTGGTTATCACGTTCGCCAGCCTGACTCAGCGGTGCCAAGGTGTAAGCCTCGTCCACAAAGAGGATGCCGCCCATGGCCTTATCGCATAAGCGGTTGACTACTTTCGGCGTCTCACCCTGATAGGGCGACACCATCTGCGATCGGTCTACTTCTACCACATGACCTGAGTCCAGATAGCCAATAGAGGCAAGTATCTCTCCCAGTTTTCGGGCTATTGTGGTTTTGCCAGTACCAGGATTACCCGTCAGAACGATGTGCATCGACATTTTCTCCTGCTCGCCCAGCCCACGCTCTGCACGTTGCAGGCTGTTCTGCACCGAGTAGGCAATCTCGCGCACGGCCTGCTTCACCTCGTTCATGCCGATGAAGTTGTCCAGGTCGCTCAGGATGTCGTCTAACGTCCGTTCCTCTGGCACATAGCCCTTGATGTCGTCCTTCTCAATCTTGTCGGCTTGTGCTCCACGGCTGATAAACGACGTAAAGATGTCCTCTGCCGTTTTCATGGCCAGATGGGCATTGCCGAAAGTCTCATCCTTAATCTTTATCTGATACTTGAAGAAGCGCATCATCTGATGTTCTGCTTCTGGCGAGAACTCCGAGATGCCATACTTCGTACGCAGTTCCTGACGTGTAATGTCACAAAGTTCCTGACTGTTAGGAATTGGCAGCCGGAAGATGTATTTGAAGCGGTTCTTCACTGCCGGATTGTTCTCCAGGAAATCGTCAAGACCCTTGGGAAGACCGGCCATGATGACGATGGGGTTGTCTTCCCACTTATCCATTTCGACAAAGAGCTTGTCGAGCGGATTCACCTGATTAGAATACTTATCGGGCAATAGTTTCTGTACATTGTCGAAGAAAAGGATGCCCCCCTTCGATTTCTTGATATTCTCGTCCCACTTATCAACGAAGCGCTGGTAGTCTACGGCATCCACCATTGTCAGTTTTGGCTTCTCGATAATTTTATGCTGGAAGAAATAGTCGCGGATAATTCCCGACAGGGCGGTTTTGCCTGTTCCAGTCTCGCCAATGATGATGGCATTGACAGAAAGGCGCACTGTCGATATATCTTTCCTGGAGCGCAGGTAAGTATAAGTGTCGACGATGGTCTTCAGCTGTGCTTTCACATCGTCCAGTCCCACCATTTTGTCCAGTGCGTGGGTTACGATGGGCTGTCCACACCATTTGCAGAACTTCGCTACGCTTCGGTTTTCCTTATGGCAAAAATCACATGTCATTCTTGCTTCGCTTTAATTGGTTACGTCATGAATGAGAGGTCACAATGGGAATTTAGCATCCAACAGACTGGAGCTAAAGATGCAGAACTCCAGTACAAGGACAAGTGCCAGTATCGACCATAGCACATAGTGTATCACAGATTCACCAGCCAGTGACTTCACCTGGTCATTTAGGTCGTCGAGCAGCCCGAACTTTGTACTTTTATAGCGATGCGACTTCGTTTTGAATGTATAGTAGAGCGGCTCTAACAGTGACGATTTTATGTCGTCGTTTTTCAGCAAGTCTTTCATTGCGTCAGCGTTGGCAACACGGTCTTCCTTGAATGCGGTGAAATGGCAAATCAGCATATATACCAGTGTAATAGCCACCACCACATACCGCACCAGGCTAGGATTGGACTCCTGGGTGGCCGATATTATATATATAGGTATATACGAAGATGCAGCACCTATCAGGCCAAGCAAGGCAGACAAGAAGACGCCGACTCCCTTAAAATAGGAGCGAACGCCAACAATAATGGCACTCATCCCGCCTAAGGGCAGCGCCATGGACAGGAACTTATGAGCCATCAGATAGTCGCGGCCCGTGATGTCGAATACAAGAACCAGCAGCATCCACACTGCACAGATGCCATAGAAGATATATTGCCAGGCACGTCCACGAATCTTGGCCCGTTGCCATTGGCTGCGGACGGCTGCAATCCTGTCCTTTGTGTCTTCACAGGCTTTTGTAAACCGGCGATAATAGTTCTGCTGATTGTCCAGACGTCCCAGCGCCATAATCCATTCTTCCAGTTCGCGCTCGTAACTATATTCCTCCTCAAAGCCCTTATTCGGATCTTCATGGTAGAATACAGACAGCCACTGAGCTAAAGAGCCATTGCGCAGCTCCGTGCGTATGAGTGAGGTGTAGGACAAGTCCATGCTTCGTCCGTCGTTTAGGATGGTGCCATTAGGTAACAGATAGCTAGGTTTCACTCCCAGGATACGGCAGAACCGATAGGCTGCTGTACGCAAGTCGTAGGCACTGAGGCGATCGCGGTTCTCGGGCGAAGACAAGTCGAAGCAGCGCGTTGCCTCACTCATCAGGTCGAACCAGCCGTGCAGCTGTGCAAAATAGAAGAAGCGTCCGTCTGTATCAGTGTATTCCTTCATCTGCGATGCGAAGTCATCAGCAGACAGGTGCTCCATCTGCATCAGCTGGTGCGACATCATCTCACCAATGGCCTCAGGCGTATTGGCACTACGAAGGTCATAAGCCGCATTACGATCCATGTTATATAGCACCTTATAGGCTAACTGACGCGAATAGGGCTGCCCCTGCGTCAGAATGCGCAGCGATTCGCCAGCCATCATGTCCTCGTGTGAATACATCCACGACAGCAGACGTCCGTCACACAGCGACATCCAGTCCTCCTCTGTAGGATTCGAGAATCCGAAGGAATGTGTTATCTCTTTGATGGTTGACGAAGGATGCCTGGACAGGAACGGGATGTCGGGATCTATCTCGTACACCAGCCTGAGTACGGCGACATGCGGCACAGCATCCTTTCCGAAATAGGAGCGCAGCCGGTCCACATCGCACTTCAGATGAGTGTCTATCCAAAGGAAGAGCGGGTCGTTCTCCTGTTGCAGCAGCACGGCATATTTGTCCTGGTAGCTCAACAGCGAGAGCGCAACGCTATGCACATCGTCACAAGGACTCCCCTGAATGTCTATATAGGGGTAAGTGGGGTCCATCGTGTACAGAGCCCGCACCAGTCCAGCCTTCTTGTCCACCGGATGCTTGTTGACGACGATGTCCTTCAACAGCTCAGAAAGCTTAACATTACCGCTGCTTTCCAGCCATTTCACCAGACGTCCGTTGTACAAGTAGTTAATGCCCAGCTGTTCGCGTTCAGCCAGCAACGGCACCAGCTCGTGCACATTGTCAGCCACGATATTTCGGTCTGGATCAACGATAAAGCTCTTATAGCGCAAGAACGGTGAGGAAATGTCTACTGGCACATCCTCCCCCTTGAACCATCGCTCTACCTGATCGTATCCCCAGCGATTCTGCTGGTTCACCGATGTCAGGCCCTGCACCAGCGGCTTCACCTTGTCCGGAAGCTCAGCCAGACGAGGCAGACGCCCCTCGCTTTTCTGCTTCATCATGATGCGCTCGTTCGAGCTCATGGGGTTTTCACCCAGCCACACGGCGAATAGCGTCATGCCCAGCGAGTAGTAGTCGGCAGCCTCCGAGATTTCCACTTCGCCGTCTATCACGTCGGCATACATCTCTGGAGCGGCATAGATCGGCGTTCGGGCCTGAGTCGTGTGGAAAGTACGGGCATTCTCCTCACGCAGTGCGGAGATGCCAAAGTCGCCCAACACCAGCTGCGTCTGGGCCTTGTCGCGGAAGAAGAAATTCGTTGGCTTGATGTCCTTGTGCAGTACACCATGGTGGTGACAGTAGGCCAGGGCGGCGGCCCCCTGTAAGGCTATCCGGCGGAAGCGGTTGAAGTCGCCTTCCAGGTGAAGGTCGCGCAAAGTGCCTCCCTGAAGATATTCCATCAGTTCATAGTAGCGGTGCTTCCCGTCAACGTAGGTCTTTCCATAGTCAAACAGCTCGACAATCATCTCGAATTGGAAGGAGCGGACCACCTGCATCAGCTTTTTGTTGATGTCGAAGTTTGGGTAATACACCTTCAGCACATATTCTTGCTGCTCACCGATGCACCTGACTAAGAACACTTGGGCCTCACCGGAACTTTCGCTAAGCGTGTCTATCATCTCGTAGGTATCGCCCTTCAACACAAAGGTCTTTGTGCCCTTGTCCGTCTCCCCCGCTACAGGATCGTTTCCCGGCCTCAGCGTCTTGTCTGTCATTGCGGTCACAGGTTCCGGCTTCGGCATGGCATCGATGTGCATCGTGCGCTCCCCGTCGGCAACAATGTCTGCCGGGGTGTTGTTCTGGTCGTCAGGTCTTATGGTTTTTAGTATCTCGTCTGTCATGGCTTTATTTGTCGTCCTTGATTTCTTGTTTTGAATTGTGTCCCAGTATCACCCATTTTCCACCCAGCTGCGGTTTTGCGCATCCACAGGGGCTGGAGTGCAACGCATTTTTATAATTGCACATCCAGGCCAGACGTACGCCGACTGGTTTCTGAGCCATCGCGTAGTTGCGCACTTTGGCAGGAGAGGGCGTAGCGGGAATTGCCATCTTGTCAAGCAGTTTCGACAATTCCTCCAGCTTCTGTTTCTTCTGGGCATCCAGCTTTTCCTTCGATACACGGTGATAGCGCGGCTTGGGAATCACTGCCTCGGGCACACCGGCATCCTCGGCCAGCAACTTGAGGACTCGTTCACGCAACTGCAAGCTGGCCTCGTCGTGCCTCATGTCATTGTCGCTGCTATAGGGCAGCTGCATTTGCAGTTCGTTATATTCACGGGCCATCAGCATCAGTTCCTGATAGTCGGGATGCTCACGCAACTGAGCAATCATCTGCCTTGCCTCGTCAGTCAGCGGCTGTCCACACTGCTTACAAAAAGCGAAGTCGTTCAGCGTGTGACACGTCGGACAGACGATACCCCCACGAGGCGAACCGCACTCAGGACAGAAAGGATCGTTCTCGTTAAAATGGGCACCACAGAAAGAACACACATCAGGCCTGATATAGCGATGGCAATACTCGCAAAAGTCCGCGTCGGGGTCTACTTCACTGCCACAATTAGGACAAGTTCCCACCCGCAGCAGTTCGCCACACGAAGCACAGTACCTGGCCTCCGGGTCATTGATGGTGCCGCACTTGGGGCACAGCACCCCTCCGGCCATGTTAGCCTGTGTTTGCATCTGCTGCTGTTGTTCGTTCTCGTAGACAGGTGCCTCCGCCTCCACCTCACGTTGCCGCACAGCAGGTCGCTCAGTTATTTCATCAATCATAAAGACAATTGTTCATTTAGCTAAATTGGATGTGCAAAGATACAAATATTTTTCCACTGCCACAAATATCTTGCCCAAAATATTTGGGTGAATGATTTATTTTAAGTACATTTGCATGAAATTTTGAGGAATCAAGCATGACAGGACCCATAGAATTTACGAACGAAGAGCGCAGCCTGGCTCTTGAATTATATGCACAGTTGAAAGAAAAAGCTGCCGCCTCGCTACAGGAAGGCGACGAGCTGCATGTACGTCAACAGCTGATGCTGGCATTGGAGCAACAGCAAATGGGCCGCGACTTTTTCGGACTGAACCCCATCATCACCAGTCTGCAAACAGCCTTGCTGGCCATCGACGAGATTGGCCTGCGCCGCGACGCCGTGCTGGCCATCATGCTCCGCCCGTGCGTCGATGCCGGCATGCTCACCACCGACGATGTCTCCACGTCCTACGGCTCTTCCGTAGGCCGCATCCTCCACGGCTTGCAGCGCATCCAGGAGCTTTACAAGAAGAACCCCGTGGTGGAGAGCGAGAACTTCCGCAACCTGCTCCTCAGCTTTGCCGAGGATATGCGCGTCATCCTTATCATGATTGCCGACCGCGTCAACCTGATGCGGCAGATACGCGACACGGAGAACGAGGAGGCCAAGCGCGAGGTGAGCCAGGAGGCGGCCTACCTCTACGCTCCCCTGGCCCACAAGCTGGGCCTTTACAAGCTGAAGAGCGAGCTCGAAGACCTGTCGCTGAAGTACTTGGAGCACGACGCCTACTACCATATCAAGGAAAAACTCAACGCCACGAAGGCTGCACGCGACGCTTACATCGAGCGATTCATCAAGCCTGTCAATGAGAAACTTACGGCCACGGGCATGAAGTTTCACATGAAGGGCCGCACGAAGTCTATTCACTCCATCTGGCAGAAGATGAAGAAGCAACGCTGCGACTTCGAGGGCGTCTACGACCTCTTCGCCATCCGCATCATCATCGACTGCCCGCCAGAGGAGGAAAAGCAGCAGTGCTGGAAGACCTTTGCCATTATCACCGACATGTACACCTCCAATCCGAAACGTATGCGCGACTGGCTCTCCGTCCCCAAGTCCAACGGATACGAGAGTCTGCACATCACCGTGCGCGGCCCGGAGGACAAGTGGGTGGAGGTGCAGATACGCACCGAGCGCATGGACGAGGTGGCCGAGCGTGGCGTGGCAGCCCACTGGCGCTACAAAGGGGTGAAGGCCGACGCCGGTGGCATGGACGAGTGGCTCAACGGCATCCGCCAGATGCTGGAGGACTCCAGTGGCATGGAGGCCATGGACCAGTTCCGCATGGACCTCTACGACGACGAAATCTACGTCTTTACGCCCCGTGGCGACCTGCTGAAGTTCCCCAAGGGTGCTACCGTGCTCGACATGGCCTATCACATCCACTCCAAGGTGGGAAGCCAGTGCACTGGGGCCCGCATCAACGGACGTGTGGTCACCTTCCGCCAGGAGATGCATTCCGGCGACCAGATCGAGATTCTCACATCCTCCACCCAGCACCCCAAGCAGGAGTGGCTTTCCATCGTGAAGACTTCGCGCGCCAAAGCGAAGATCCGCCTGGCCCTCAAAGAGACGCAGCAGAAAGAAGCATTGCTGGTTAAAGAAATGCTTGAACGTAAATTCCGCAACCGCAAGATAGAGATGGAAGAGAGCGTTATGATGCGCGCCATGAAGAAGCTGGGCTACAAGGAAGCCAGCGACTTCTACCGCCAGCTGGCCGACGGCACGCTCGACGTCTCTACCGTCATCGACAAATACTTAGAACTGCAACAGGGCGAGAAGGCTCCTTCCACTGAAATCAGGTCGGCCGAGGAATTCGTGCTGGAAGAGCACGTGGCCACGAATCAGCCGCAGAACGACGACGTGCTGGTCATTGGCAAAGACCTGAAGGGGGTGGACTACCAGCTGGCCCACTGCTGCAACCCCATCTACGGCGACCAGGTGTTCGGCTTCGTCACCGTCAGTGGCGGCATCAAGATTCACCGTCTGGACTGCCCCAACGCCCCTGAGCTGCGCCGCCGCTTCGGCTACCGCATCGTCAAGGCAAAATGGAGCGGCAAGGGTGCATCGCAGTATCAGATTACGCTGCGGGTCATCGGCAACGACGACCTCGGCATCGTCAACAACCTGACGAGCATCATCTCCAAGGACGAGAAGCTGGTACTGCGCAGCATCAACATCGACTCGCACGACGGCCTCTTCCGCGGCAACCTCGTTGTGATGATGGGCGACACGGCCCGCCTGGAGACGCTGATTAAGAAACTGCGCACGGTGAAGGGCGTCAAACAAGTGGAGCGTATATGATTAGCAAAAGCCAGATAAAGTTGGTAAAGCAGCTGGAGCAGAAAAAGCACCGCCAGCGCGAGGGTCTCTTCGTGGCCGAAGGTCCCAAGGTGGTGGGCGACCTGCTGGCTGCCGGTTTCCTCCCTGTACAAATCTTCGCCACAGCCGCTTGGGAGTCGCCATCAGGAGGGTCACCCGTGCTACAGGTGATTACCGACGACGAGCTGCGCAAACTCAGCTTCCTACAGCACCCACAGCAGGTGCTGGCAGTATTCCCCCTACCCCAACATTCCGTTTCGTCCTCAGAGAACACAGAGAACACAGAAAAATTTCCCTTCCCTTCTGTGTCCTCCGTGTCCTCCGTGGACGACATTCATCATTTCATTCTTGCGCTCGACGGCGTACAGGACCCTGGCAACCTGGGCACCATCATCCGCATTGCCGACTGGTTTGGAATCAGTCGCATCGTCTGTTCCACCGACACGGCAGACGCCTGGAATCCCAAGGTGGTGCAGGCCACCATGGGCAGCATCGCCCGTGTCAGCATCGTATATACAGACTTAAAGGAATACTTGAACGACACCAATCTACCTGTCTATGGTACACTACTTGACGGAGAGAATATCTACAAGAAAGAACTGCCCCGTGAGGCCATCATCGTCATGGGTAATGAGGGTAACGGCATCAGTCCTGAAGTGCGCCGGCTTGTCACCGACAAGCTGCTCATTCCCCGCTTCCGTGAAGGGGCTGAAAGCCTCAACGTAGCCATCGCCACGGCCATCACCTGCTCGGAGTTTTGCAGGCGCAGCATTTGATGGCTTCCAAATCTCGGCCCCGCAGCAAAAAATATCGGCCTCCCGTGAAAAAATCTCGCCCGGATTTTTTCACGGGAGGTCTGCCTGCTGATGCTATCGGGCAATAGCGATAAGAGGCAAGGAACAAGGTACAAGTATCAGGCGGGGCATTAGAAAATGTCACGTAGAAAAAGAAAAAAGAGCATTTTTCCCGTTTTTATTTTGCCAATCCAGAAAGATTTGCTATCTTTGCGCACATTTACAAAATTTTAAAAAACAGAAAAGGATTACTATGGCAAAAATGAAAGGTGCTATTGTGGTTGACACTGCCCGCTGCAAAGGATGTGTGCTCTGCGTGAAGGCATGCCCGCAGGACGTCATCGCCCTGGCAGGGAAGGTCAACGTACACGGCTATCCCTACGTCGAGGCCGTCCGACAGGAGAAGTGCATCGGCTGTGCTTCCTGCGGCATCGTCTGTCCCGACGGATGCATCACTGTTTATCGTAAAAGAATGGAGGACTAGCTATGGCAGCAGAAAAAGAAGTTGTATTGATGAAAGGCAACGAGGCAATAGCCCACGCTGCCATTCGCTGCGGCGTAGACGGTTACTTCGGTTATCCCATCACTCCGCAGAGTGAAGTGATTGAGACGCTGGCCGAGCTGAAGCCCTGGGAAACCACTGGTATGCAAGTGGTTCAGGCCGAGAGCGAGGTGGCAAGTATATATATGGTTTATGGCGCTGCCGGCTGCGGCAAGCGGGCCATGACCTCGTCCAGCTCACCTGGCGTGGCGCTGATGCAGGAGGGCATCACCTATCTGGCAGGTGCCGAGCTGCCCGCGCTCATCGTGAACGTGCAGCGCGGCGGTCCCGGACTGGGCACTATCCAGCCTTCACAGGGCGACTACTTCCAGGCCACGCGTGGCGGTGGCAACGGCGACTATCAGGTCATCGTGCTGGCACCCGCCTCGGTGCAGGAGATGGCCGACTTCGTTGACTTGGCCTTCGAGCTGGCCTTCAAGTACCGCAACCCCGCCATGATTCTCTCTGACGGCGTCATCGGCCAGATGATGGAGAAAGTGGTGCTGCCACCGTTCAAGCCCCGCCGCACCGACGAGGAGGTCATTGCCCAGTGCCCCTGGGCTTCGACGGGCAAGACGCGTGACCGCCAGCGCAATGTCATCACCTCACTGGAGCTGAAACCCGAAATCATGGAGCAGCGCAACCTGGCCTTGCAGCGCAAATACGCCGAGATTCAGGAGAATGAGGTGCGCTATGAGCAGCAGCACTGCGACGATGCCGAATACGTCATCGTGGCTTTCGGCTCAGCAGCCCGCATTGCCGAGAAGAGCGTAGAGCTGGCCCGTGCCGAGGGCATCAAGGTAGGCCTGTTCCGTCCCATCACGCTGTGGCCCTTCCCTACGAAGGAGATTGCCCAGCTGGCCAAGGGCAAGAAAGGCGTGCTGGTGGCCGAGATCAATGCTGGCCAGATGGTGCAGGACGTGCGCCTGGCCATCAATGGCGCAGTTCCCGTAGAACAGTTTGGCCGCCTCGGTGGCATCGTGCCCGATCCGGAGGAGATAGTTAATGCATTGAAAACAAAATTGATGTAAGGCTATGGAAAACAATCAGATTATTGCACCCGAAAATATCGTCTATAAGAAGCCTACGCTCCTGAACGACACGAACATGCACTACTGCCCGGGCTGCTCGCACGGCGTGGTACACAAGCTCATCGCCGAGGTCATCGAGGAGATGGGAATGGAAGAAAAGGCCATCGGCGTCAGCCCTGTGGGCTGTGCCGTCTTTGCCTACAACTATATTGACATCGACTGGCAGGAGGCTGCCCACGGACGTGCACCCGCACTGGCCACAGGCATCAAGCGCACCTGGCCCGACCGCCTCGTCTTCACCTATCAGGGTGACGGCGACCTGGCCTGCATCGGCACCTGCGAAACCATCCACGCCCTGAACCGTGGCGAGAACATCGTCATCATCTTCGTCAACAATGCCATCTACGGCATGACGGGCGGACAGATGGCCCCCACCACCCTCCTCGGCCAGAAGACCTCTACCTGTCCTTACGGTCGTGACCCCAAGCTGCATGGCTACCCCCTGAAGATGGCCGACATCGCCGCTGGACTGGAAGGCACTTGCTACGTCACGCGCCAGTCCGTAGAGTCGGTGGCCAGCATCCTCAAGGCCAAGAAAGCACTGAAGAAAGCCTTCCAGGCATCGATGGACGGCAAGGGATCGTCGCTCGTGGAGTTTGTCAGCACCTGCAACAGCGGCTGGAAGCTCACCCCCTCGAAAGCAAACGAATGGATGAAGGAGAACATGTTCCCCTTCTATCCCAAAGGTGACCTAAAAGACACGACAGCACTATGAAAAAAGAAATAATCATTAGCGGATTCGGAGGCCAGGGCGTGCTCTCCATGGGAAAGATTCTGGCATATAGCGGTCTGATGGAAGACAAGGAGGTGACGTGGATGCCCGCCTATGGCCCGGAACAGCGCGGCGGTACAGCCAATGTCACCGTCATCGTGAGCGACGAACGCATCTCATCGCCCATCCTCTCCAAGTACGACATCGCCATCGTTCTCAACCAGCCCTCGCTGGAGAAGTTTGAGCCGAAGCTCAAGAAAGGCGGCATTCTTATCTACGACAGCTATGGCATCATCAATCCCCCCACCCGCAAAGACATCGAGGTGTACAAGATTGACGCCATGGACAAAGCTGCCGAAATGAAGAACGGCAAGATTTTCAACATGATTGTGCTGGGCGGATTGCTGAAGGTTTGTCCCGTGGTGGGCACCGGCGGCGTGGAGAAGGCACTGAAGAAGACTCTTCCCGAGCGCCATCACGACCTTATACCCCTGAACATGCAGGCCATTGAGGAAGGCGGCAAAATCATCGAGAAGGTTTAAGAGTATTTATAAAAACGCAGAAGGCACAGAACAAATTGAGGTCCTGTGCCTTCTGCGTTTTTCAGCGGGTCAGGATTTATTCCGCTTCGTAACGCTTGCCAGTGCGCTTGATGAGTTCGCGGGCATAGCGCTGCGAATAGCCGGGACGCTTGACGGTAGAGCCTAAGCCGTACTGCGTACGAGTGAACTGGCCGTTCTCATCCTCAGGCTTTGAAGTCATATCGTTATACTTTACAATAAGATATGTGGCCAGCTGCTTCCAGCGAGCCAGCATCTGGTCGGCCTTCTCGGCGGTATAGGCAGTGAGATACTTCACCCTTTCTGCCTCGTCCATCGTCAGGGCCTTGTCCTCCACCTCCTTTTGCAAACGGAAATAAGACTGATCCAGCGAGTCACGCACTTGCTTGAGCGAGGGGAACATCATCGAATAGCGCGGATAGACCATATTTGAGACCCAGTTCTGCACCCAGAAAGCATTATCGAACGAGAAAGTCAGGTCGTCGGCCCCTGGTGTATTGTAGGGCTTTGGCGATTCCGTGGCGCAGCAGTAGACAGGCGTAAAAGGAACCATGTTGCCATCGTCGTTGGCAAACCAGAAGCAGCCTCCCACTTCGCGGGGCAGCCACGAACGCATCTGCGATACGTAGACAAAGCCTGCCTGCTGCGTGGAAACAGGACGCTCATTGAAATATTTCTTGCCGTCGAGCTCGAAGTAGAGCGGCGTGGGACGGTAGGGCATTTCCCAAATGCCTCCGCCGATGTCGCCATCCTGCTGACTTTCACCGTTAATGGCAAAGGGAGTATTCTCAAAGTGGTCGCGCATAGCGGTCTCCACATCTGCTACAGTGAGCAGCTTGTTGGGCTTCACCCACAGGGGCATCGGCTCAGCATTGGCATCCTTTCCTTCAGCCCAAGGGATATAGCGCTCCATACCATCGGAATATCGATTGAAGAAGCTCCATACACGGGCGTCACAAATGCGTCGGCCAGAGAAGTCCGGGGCGGCGTATGCGGCATTATAGCTAAAGTCCTCGTCCTTACCAGAAAACCAGCCCATCTTACGGGCGTAGCTCACTACATTTTTTGAGAAGCGCACGTCGCCAGACTTGTCCTTCATGTTAAACTTCGTGATGCGACTCTGATTGGCGTGTCCGCAAATCATATCGTCGGGAATGCGCAGAGCCACCCACACGGAACGTCCCTTCTCCAGTTTGCGATCACTGGCGGTGCCCATCATTTCCATAATCCAGGCTTCGTTGGGGTCGCAGATTGTAAACGTCTCGCCTTCAGAGTTATAGCCATATTGCTCTACGAGCGAGGTCATCACGTCGATGGCTTCGCGGGCGGTCTTCGAGCGCTGCAAGGCAATGTAGATAAGTGAGCCGTAGTCAAGGATGCCCGTGGTGTCGACCATTTCCTCGCGGCCTCCGAAAGTCGTCTCGCCGATAGTCACCTGCCACTCGTTGATGTTGCCAATGACATTGTAGGTTTCCTCGGTCTCCAGAATCTCACCATAGTACTTGTTCGTGTCCCAGTCGTAAACTTTGTGCATCGTGCCTTTAGCGTATTTGGCTGCAGGGCGATGCACTAATCCCTGAAACATGCCGTAGCTGTCGGCAGAATAGGAGCAGATGACAGAACCGTCTTTCGAGGCTTTCTTGCCCACAATAAAATTTGTACATGCCAGTGCACCAGCTGTCGTCAGCATGGTGGCTAATAAAATTAGTTGCCGTTTCATTATGTATCTGTTTGGGTTATTCTCTATCTCAGTGTCGCTAATTGTTTGCAAAGTTACGCCTTTTCGACGAATAACCCGCTATATGTTTTGTTAAATTTGTAGAAAAGACGGATAAATAAAGAGTGGAATATGAGTTACCATTCAAATACATTACTGGAATCACTCCAAAAAGCGATTTAGTTAAATAAAATTAATTCAACAAGAATAGCTATAGCGCAACGCCCTGTAAATCAAATAAAAATTAGTACCTTTGCACCCGCTTTGTGTCCTATATGGGGCAATGGGAGCTAGAACAGGCGCTAGCACCCACTATTATTAACCATTTAAAACTGGTCTGATAAACGTCTGTTCAGGCCAAATCCCCTGAGACAGGGGCAAGAGAAATGTCAGAATTAACAAAGAACGTTCAGCCGTTGCAGGATTTCAACTGGGACGAGTATGAAAACGGCACCGTGGCCAGTGTGAGCAAAGAAGAGCTTGACAAGGCTTACGACGAAACCCTGAACAAGGTGGCCGACCATCAGGTTGTAGACGGCACGGTGATCAGCGTCGACAAGAAGGAAGTCGTGGTCAACATCGGCTACAAGAGCGACGGTATCATC
>ERZ842401.3198-NODE-3198-length-20700-cov-4.028046_pt1 | contig 20700 bp, 21 predicted proteins | sample MGYA00521270_ERZ842401 | MGnify/ENA primary metagenome ERZ842401 (study PRJEB31892, sample SAMEA3878208) | bioreactor metagenome | biome: Moose rumen | place: Sweden | collected 2011-10 | study: EMG produced TPA metagenomics assembly of the PRJEB12797 data set... | reverse complement strand
AAATATTACCTTTGCACCCGCTTAACGCAAGGAGAGGTGCTCGAGTGGCTGAAGAGGCACGCCTGGAAAGCGTGTAATCGTCAAAAGCGATTCGGGGGTTCGAATCCCCCTCTCTCCGCAGCGGAAACCCTGTAAACAGGGGGATGCAGAGTTAAAAAGAGCAGTGAAATAATAACGATTTCGGTTGGACTTCCGATTACTTTTGGGGATTTCTGGGTAATTTTGGGTAAAATCCACCGCAATAAAACCGCAACAGAATGGCTACGGTACACATCTATCTTGACAAGCGAATACTGCGAGGGTCAGAAGCGCAGTTGAAAATCGGCATCAACAAACGAGGCTCGTCTGCCTATATTACTCTGGGGCAATGGATTCTTCCGTCTCAGTGGGATAAGGTACGCGAGAAAGTCAAAGACCATCCTAACAAGGTGGCCATCAACAACTTCATCGGCACCATGAAAACGGAGGTGAGCAACATTCTGATGCGCCTTACTCTGGACGGGCAACTGACAAACCTAACTGCCACACAGATAAAGAACAGGGTTATGAACGAACTGGAGCCGTCAGACTTCACTCCAAATGCTTTCGTCCAAAGGATGGAATCATACTCTAAGACAAGGGAGGCGAAGAGTACCAGAGAGAAGTACGAGCATACCATCAAGCGCATTCTGGAATATGACAGTCATGCAAGGTCGCTCACCTTTGAAGACATTACCAAAGAGTGGCTTGATGGCTTCGACCGCTTTCTGGTTAGGTACTCTCCGGCCAAGAATGGGCGTAACATCCACTTGCGCAATATCCGTGCTGTCTTCAATGATGCTATAGACAACGGCATCACCAACTTCTACCCATTCAGAAAGTTCAAGATACGCCAAGAGGCTACCCCAAAGCGTTCACTCACCCTAAAGCAACTGAGGGAACTGTTTGCCTATCCAGTGGAGCCATATCAGCAGCGATACCTCGATATGTTCAAACTCTCATTCTTTCTGATAGGCATTAACGTGACTGACCTCTGCCTGTTATACGACATATCGCCAGACGGTCATCTGGTTTATCGCAGGGCGAAGACAAAGAAGATGTATAGTATAAAGGTGGAGCCAGAGGCCCTTGAAATCATCAACCGCTATCGCGGAAAGGGCCAACTTCTGAACTTGATGGATGACATTCGCTCACCTCGCACTTTCACCATGAAGTTTGACAGGGGGCTGAAAGAGATTGGGCCTGTCACCTATGAGCCTAACCCAGAATGGAAGCCCGGCAGTCACAAGCACCGCCTGCGAAAAGTCCATCATTCTGCATTTCCAGGTCTGTCCTCATACTGGGCACGTCACACATGGGCAACAATAGCAAGTGAGTTAGACATCCCGAATGAGACGATTTCAGCCGCTCTGGGCCACTCAATCACGAATAAGACTACTGCAATATACATTGACTACAATATGGCCAAGGTGGACGCTGCAAACCGCAAAGTCATCGACTATGTTCTGGGAAAGAATGAGGGGTCAGCCAGTGACTAACCCCTCTGCGAACTAACACGTAATACGTATCGAATAACGCGCCATATCTCAAAGATGAGCAACAGTAACAGGACTAAGAACGCATAGCCTCCCCAATCCACTTTCAACTGCTGCCATTTATTCAGTTTCTTTTCCACTACAACCTCTTTCTTGTCTTTCTGGGCCTTTATCATTTCAAGGAGGGCCTGTTGTGCCACTGCCTTGTAGAAAGCCGTAGAATCGCGCTCTATCTTGATAGTCTTCTCACTGTGCCACTCTTTCGTCTGTAGCACCTTTCCGGCAGAATCCATCACAATAACCAGACTATCCCTTATCTGAACACTGTCAATGACATTCCGAATATTGATGATGTTCAGACTGTCACGCACATTGTCGATATATCGGATGCTGTCTCTGATTTCCCTCTCTTCTGTGACGGTCTTCGTACTCCTGCAGCCACAGAGGAACAGCAGGGCGATAACGAGTGCAGCGATACTCAGCAGGGGGCCACATCCCCTGCCAAGTCCGCTATCTTGCCATAATTTGTCGTAATACTCCTTATTGGTCATAGATTCTTGATTTCGATTGAACGTATCTCAGTAACTCCGCTCTCAGTGCCTGGCACTGGCAGCATATCGTAGAGGTCTTCCTTGGCCTCATGTGGGAATCCGCTTGTGGCGATTTCCACCTCTACCTTGACTTTCAGTATCTCCATAGGTCAGAAAGTGATTTCGTAGCCGCCATTACAAACCAGTTTGCCGTACTGGATGGCACTCAACCTATTTGACCAGCCATTCTTGAATCTCGCCTGTGTGCCGACTGCTATGGAATTGATATACAGCCTGCGTCTTGCCACTATGGAATTGAACAGGGCTTTCTGGCCTCCGCGATAGCCATTGACTGCTGCAATGGTCTTTGGCCCTACAACACCATCGACTGCCACACCGAGCATCTTCTGAATCTTCTTAATCGTGGCAGGGCCGGAAGCCCAAACCCAATCAACGAGGATGTTTGCAATGGACTGGTCTTTGATGTCATCGGCTCTCCACCTGTCCCAGAAATACACCTTATAGATGTGCCACCACTGCTCTTCTGTCATGTTCTTTAGGTCATCGACAGTCTTCAACCTGCCATAGACTGAGCGGAACGTGGCTATGGTAACACCCCACTTGGTAGGCCCTCCCTTGTCATACTTCAAGTTGGAAAACTCACCCTCCCATGAGCGGATGAACGGTTTCAGTATCTCTGCTTTTGCCATATCCTAATCCTCCATGTGTTGCTCTTCATCAAACTTGTCTATCTCAACAGGCGTACCGGGCGGGATATGCTTGCCCTTGTCCGTCTCTTCCTTGATGGCCTTTACCAAAAGTTCAATCTTGTGGATGTCCTTTATCCCATAGGTCTTTGCAATGGCCTTGGCAACATTGACAGGATTAGTCCTGCCCTCCTTGCACCGATTGTTGTTCTCAAAGACACTGACAGCCTCAATGCCTATCTCTGCCAGAGCGCATAGCACACTGGCAACAGGAATCGACAGGAAGAAACTGAGACAGGCATCAATCATCACGGCCATGAAGTAGAACGCCAAATAGAAGACATCCTTTTCAACCGTTGCGCGGAATCCGTATGAAGTGGTCTTATACGCTCCCACTGCCTTGCTTGCCTTGATGCCAAACCGCAAGTCTATGAGGCTTGCGAGAACGACCATCAAGGCCATTACACCTACGGCCATCACCCACATCTGGGCCATAGCCAAATCACCTGTTACGAGGTAATTCACAAATAGAAACATTTTCATCATTCAATAATAATTAAGTTGTCGTTTGCGTCTATCTGGATTCCCACTTGTTTCATCTGAGGCAGGGATATGATTCCCTGTATCGTTATGCCAGTCTCTCGCCTAATGCTGTCTATCACATTGTCGATGTCGGCAATGAGGAACTGCGAAATGGGCTTCTGGCTGATATAGGCGAAAGTGTTGCAGTAGTAGGCATTGAACTGACCGCCTGCACCCACCAGAGGCTTGCCGAACGGCTTTCCCTTTGCAAGTGCATACTTTCTGACTATGCCGTCCGACAACAGGCCAACCGTTGCGCCTGTGTCGAGCAAGAAACTGGCTTCTTTGCCATTGAGAGTAGCCTTTACTATAAGCCGTCTCTCGGATAAGGATTTCATCTGTTTCATAATTACGGTAACATATATTCAACTTTGAAAAAGAAATTCATTTGGTCATTCGGTGACATATCATCACCTACAGCGATAGTACAGTAGGTTGTCGTGACAGTCTGGACACTACACGTCACATTCTGGTTATTGCTCTTATAATGGCCCACGACGGAGACGAAGATGTTGCTCGTACTCAATCCCAAGTCAGCCCATCCAGTGGGGAATGTCAGTTTGTGAATACCCTCGGAAGTTCTCTCACATGAGAATGAGCCTAAATAGTCTCTTGCGGCATTGGCAGATTCATAAATTGAATCATAGTAAGTGCCACTGGTATTCTTGTTAGCGGTTATCCGGCCAAACCCCAGAACTATTGTAGGTCTGAATCTCTTTCCTTTCCAGATGGTAGCGAGACCTGTATCAAGCAACTCAAATCCAAACTGGCCATTGTTCGTGACTGCCTTGACAGCCATGTTGCCGTCACTCTCTCTCATGGCAGAAAAGAAGTTGTTCTGCGAAGAGCCGAATACAAGGCCGTTGGCGAAGATTCTGCTGATATAGTAGTCATAGACAAACGAGACAGTCAGCTCAGACCACTGAACATTTGCAGTGTTGGTCGTACCCTCCTGCAGTCTGAAATAACAGGTGGCGTAGATGTAGTGAGTACCTTTTGGCAGAACCACATCCCTTGTGGCGGTGGTGGTCTGCCATGAGTTTTCTCCGTTTGAAGATGCAGACAATCCTACATAAGTCCATTTGTTGGGCTGACCACTCTGTACGGTTTTTATCCTTATGCTGATTGATGAGCGGTTCAATATGTAATAGTTTCCGTAGATGTCTGCAACAGGGGCATCATCCATAACCATTATATCATCGTAGTTAGCGTATGCGTTGCTTACACTCATCTTATTGGACTTTGCCTGTAGAGTGGCCTTGATGGTCACACGGCCAGAGTTAGTCGTGGTGAACGTTGCCAGTTGAACATCCTCAGACTTCTCAGAGACACCGCCAGAGGAATTGCCAGTGTAGCCCTTTGAGCCGCTGCTGCTATTGATGGTGATGGATGGTGAAGACAATCCGCTGAATATCGAGGTTAGTGCGGAAATGGTCTCTCCGTCAAACCTCACGCTCTCAGTACCATTGTCATCATAGATACGCAACTCCCTCTCATTGGGGTCTATCTCAATATGCCTTCCTGTATCGACACCGAGAATCTGCTTGCCCTCCTTGGTCACCTCCCATTTGTAACCGTCTTCATGCAGCAGTTTGATGATACCGTCCATGCCGTTCAACTCCAACTTATAAAGCGGTGACTTGCTGTTTACACCATTGGCGGCACAGGATATTTCCTCTTTCGTGGCCTTGCGCCAGTAGATGCTTGATGCTGATGGGGTCTGGCCGCTGAACGAGCCGGATTGTTTCGGAACCCAGTAGTCAGAATTATAGAGCACCATTTCCAGTGTGGGCGTATTCATGCCGTCCGATGTGTCTTCAATGCTGTGCTTGTATGAAGTGGTCGAGGAATAGTTGCCCTTATATCTGACATAGTACGCCACAACACTGCTGATGAACCTCTGCGCACTGGCATAGAAGCCTCCGATGTTCGCATTGGTGCCAAAGATACAGTTCGTTATCAAGGTCTTGATGGTGTGCAACTCTTCCCAATTCGAGTTACCTCCAGAGACAGGGGGATTGTTGGCTGCAACGGTCTTTCCCTTTGTCTTCACTCCATATCTCTTATACTCTCCGTTTATCTCATAGTCCACAAACTCACGCCTGCCATTAGTCCATGAATATGAGCGAGTGGGGTCATAGATTCCGCAGTTGATGGGCAGATAGTCAGAGCCGCTTGCACCAGTCTTACCATCCTGTACGATGGTGACGAACTTTACACATACCACAGAACCATTAACGATGATGGCTGCAAAGATGGTGGAACTATTCTTGGCGTAGTCACTCAGATAGTCACCATTGAACCACGTTCCTGCCGAGAAGTAGCCGCTGCTGTTTGCGGTATCAGTAATATAGGTACTTGAATCATTCAGCAGATAGCCGTAGCGGATGGATGCACCACTTATGGCTGCTCTGGTTGTGCCTGTAATCTTGTATGCGTAACCTGCCAGACCTGCAGTAATCATTCCGTCTTCATTGGCTCTGGCCCATGCAGTGGAGAAAACAATATCATACTCAACAGCGTTTTCGCCATTTGTTCCATTAGTTCCGTTAGTTCCATTTGTTCCATTCTGGCCGTCACTCACCACATCAATGCCCTCTCTATCCCATTCTACGCTGTCTTTCACAATATAGAACTCTCTATGATTGGCTGTGAAGTAGGTGCTACAGGTAATAACCACTGACGATGTACTGGTATTGTTGTTATTGATGGCGGTACTGAAACCAGAACAATAGAGTTTTATACCCTCATCGGAAAGTTTCTTGTAGGTGTCGAGCATGGTCTGGGATGCCCCCACTACCTTTAGCACCTTGAAACTCATGGTAGTATCAAGGAAACTGCCGTCTTTGTCCTTATGGATGACACCATGACTTGGGATGAGCGAGTACATGACAGGCGTTTCGCCCGGCTTTCCTGGCTTGTTCTTCGTGATGGTCATTACAACAGAGAGGGTCAAGCCCGCTGCCTCCGTGCCGCTCTTGCCTGTGGCCGTCACCGTGATAGTGGCCACATCTTTTGTGATGGCAGACGGATTCAGAATGTGGGTACTGGTATTATATCCATGAGTGATGCCGTCAGCATCAACAGACACAGTGAAGTCGGCATAGCCATCTGCCGTGCCGTGAAGTATCTGGACTTTGGATGTCTCATACTTTGCGCCAGACAGCACATTGCCGTTATAGTCGCAGTTCACCATCGTATTCTCGTTGGTGAGGTCTAACTTATAGGGGCTTGTGCCGTTTATCGCTTTCAATACAGGTATGGTCTCAGTGTCAAGCGTATTGGTGCCGTCAGTCAAGATGACAGTATGTGAATCGACATTCACGCCTGCAGTAAACGTGTAATACTTATTCTCGTATCTGCCTCCGTAGTTGGTGCCATCAATGAGCAACTTGTATCCTGTCGGCAGGGTGGCGATATTCTCCCTTGACCCATTCTGCTTCGTGCGCCATACTCTGACAGTCACATCCTTGCTGCTGCCTGTGCCGTCAGAGGTGTTGTAGGAAATGGAATTGGGCGTAACCACCAAGTCGTACTTATCCACTCCTACAAGTTTCTTGATGGAGAAGACACAGTAGTATTTCTTTCCGCTATTCTTCGGATATTCTGCCTGTACGGTAACAGAGCCAGTATTGGCAGACAAGCCAGTTACTACCAGTGCGCCACCACTCCATGAGTTGTTTTCAAGGGTGACATTGCTCTTTGCCGATATGCTCCAAGTGGCATCACTGGTTTTCTCAGTGTTGCCGTCATACAGGTGGGGCGTAGTGCTGACATTGCCAGAAATCAATGTGCCAGAGCCATCATAGAGCATGGAATCATTTTCGTTATCCAAGTCTATTCTGACAGAGTTTGTGCCATCCACTGCCTTGACAATGGGGATGGTCTCTGAATCTTGCGACACACTATTCTTCGTCAGTGTCAGAATGATGTTGGCATTGTTCTTTGCCGTAGTGTCTGAGACGGTAACAGTGGCCTTGCCATTTGAGTAACTGCCCATGATGTCAGAGACAGAACATCCGAGGTCTAAGCCATAGTCAGAAAGTTTGCTGACAACGGCCCTTGTGCCTCCGTTGGCAGGTGTGCGATACACCTGTACTGTGATGGATGAGCCTGTCTGCACCTTGCCAGTAGTAGAGTTGAAAGCAACTGCATTCGGACTTACCACCAAGTCGTACTTATCCACTCCTACAAGTTTCTTGATGGAGAAAATAGCCTCGTAGGTCTTATTCAGTGTCTCATAATAGGCGTGGATAACTACCTGTGCGGTGGTGTCTGTCAGTTTGGTTACAGTAACCTTGTTTCCAGTGATGCTTGCCTCACAGTTTATCTTTCCTCCCTCTGGGATGGAGAAAGTGACAGGGCTTCCAGTATATGGTGTGCCACCATCATAGAGCGTGGCCTTTGTGACCACATCATCAGACAGTTTGTTGCCTGCCCCGTCATAGAGTATGCTGTCATTCTCATTGTCGAGGTCGAGGCGCACGGTGTTCTCACCGTCATTGCCGATGACCACCTCCCTTGAATCATACTCATTGCTCTTATCGACACCGTTATACAGTGTCACGATATACTTTGCATAGGTCTTCGAGACTGTGAAAGAACACGATGCCTGTGACTTGGCGAATATAGCACTGTCCTTTGTGCCGTCTGCCTTTACTGGCACTACGGTAAGGTACACATCATTATCGCTTGCCTTGGCGGGGATCCCAGAGCCTACGCAAGTCCAAGCCTGTACTTTTACAGTCTTATCAGTCTCTTTGATATTTCCGTGTGTGTCCACCGTGAAGTTCTGGGGAGAAACGGTAAGGTAGAAGCGGACTGAATCCCTTCCATCCTTACCAGTTCTTACCTTACGGACAATCACACTACCTTGTGCGCTATATCCTGTCATACTCTCAGATTAAAGATTGATAACCATGCTTGCTATCTCCTTGGCGCGGGCGCGGTATGCCTGGAATTCCCTGTATTCCTCCAGATACTCACTGCGCTTTTCCTCGGTGATTGCCGATTCCTCATCCTTGGCCAGTTCATAGTTGGCGGTGATGGCCTGCACATCGTCTGGACTGTACTTGTCATTGACAATGGCACCTACCACATTGCCGTAGCCATGCTCACCTCGGATGTCAACGCACTGGCATGAGAACTGCACAGGGTCTTCAACCACGTTGCCCTCCATGTCGGTAACATCTTCTCTCTGGAAGTCGAAACACACGCGGAGCAGGTTGCCCTCATGCTCCACCAAAACATTGTCGCTCGGAGCGACAGGAAGATTCATAAATACTTTCATAATGCCTAAAATTAAAAGGTGATTACTCTAAATCGTATGTACTCAGACCGCCATCTATAGGAACACGGATAAGTCTGGTAGGCTGCGGAAAGATGGGATTCCCCTCTTCCGCTTCCATCTTGCGGGCGCGATTGAGTTTGTCAATCACACGCTTGCTCGACAGGATGAACTTCTTTCGGGTCTCTTCCGGCTCATGTTCTTCCCTATACAGGATTGAACATCTGCCATCCTTACCCTTTATAACCAGACCATCCTCGAAGTCATAGATAACGATGGGCTTATCCACAAGATGCTTGGCGTCTTCTCTGGGAACATTGAACATTCTCTTTCCGTTCTCATCCGTGCCAACAATCTCTGTCTTTATGCCAACTGCTGCGAAACTCATATTGTCTGTTAATTTATTCCATAAGTTCTTACACCTGCCATACTTGCACCAACCCCAATAGGCTGCGAGGATTTCCTTTCTGCGTTTCTTGCTCTTCACTCTTTTCAGAGCGCGGGCCATGCGCTGCTTGGTTCTCTTCCTCAGTCGCATATTATGGCGTGAATATACATATCCGATACTATCAAGCCGTCTGCCCGGCACATCTTTCTTTTCGTCACAGACAGGGGCATAGTAACTACTTGCCTTTAGCACAAGCCCCATCTTATTGCACTCGCCATCAAGCCACCTCATATATTCGATGCACTCCGATTCATTGCGCTTGCCGTTGAACTGGTCATCACAATGGCGGTGGTAAGCCTTTTCGTGCCTATCCTCCTTGATGGCTTTGTCAAGGGATGTCATGACCATGTTCCCAATCAACTGAGAGATACATGAGCCGATGGTGATACCACGCTCATCATATTCTGCTATGGTCTCTCTGGGGGCTACCCAGTTGCAGTATTTGTACTTCCGCTCTATCTCCTCATCCAGAATATCTTGAATGTCACTCCTATAGTCGAGCATCGTCAATTCAATCATTCTGATAAACGGCTCATCATCCACATACTCCCTCAAAGTGTCAATGATGACCTTGTGCGGGATGGATGGGTAGAACTTCCGTATGTCACTCTGGCAATACCACTTCATCCACTTAAACCGTCTGTAGAACATTTTTATCCTCAGCGCACCGAATAACTGGCCCCTGCCAATAATGCCTGCACTGGAATCATAGATGTACTGCCGTTCTATAACAGGCTCCAATACTATCTTTATCGCGTGGAAGATGATTGACCACGGATAGAAGTGCAAAGGGTAGATGTCACGTTCCTTTATTTCGGTCTTCAGCGTGACAGGCTTATACTCCTTTTTCGGATATGTCTCTGTCAGCATCATCTTCTGAATGGCCTTTAGGTATCTATCCCTGCCTTTTCTGAACTTCTGAGCATACCAGACATTCTTGTCATCAAGGGCATTGAGGGCATCATCCGCTGCCTGCTCCAGATTCCTCATGTCCGCTACACGCTCTATCAAATGTTCTGCTTTCTTCATTATGTTTGCTTATTCTTCCTTGCCCGGCTCTTTCGGGATTGCTCCCTACTTGCTCCGCTTGCCCTACAAGCACCAGGGCCTTTCCGCATATGTTTTTTGCGCTCTTCAAAACGCATGGCTCAGAGGGTTGCGTCACCTGCTATGGTGAAAGCATTGGTTAAAGTAAGGCGGGACGCGTAGTTCGCATTCGTATTCGACCAGGCGTTATTCGAATTCACGTACCCGAGACCGCTCTGCGCACCGTTATTCGAGTTGGCACCCCAGAGACACAACATACCCTCGTCCACCGAGACAAGTCAAGGTGAGGCCCTTGCCCTGTTATGTTTTATAGCGTTATTCGTCATGCTGCGTGTCATTTAGAATTTTCTTTCAGAGAGGTGGGCTCGCTTTCGCGCCCCACCTCCGTAGTTCGCTTCCGCTGTCTTAGGCAATCTGTCTGCCATCAACAAACTCAATCTTGCCATAATAAGCAAGGCGGGACGCGCAGCCCGCATTCGTAAGCGACCAGGCGGCATCCGAATTCACGCACCCGAGACCGCTCTGCGCACCGCTAATCGATCTGGCACCCCAGCGACACAACTGGCCAGTTGTGTTCCCATAGTAGGCATAGTCGCACCACTTGGAATTGGAGTTGCCTCCAATAGCAGTTGCAATGATGTCGAAGTAATCGCCACCTACGATGGTGCCAAGCCATCCTTCTGCCGTCATGCGCTCCAACTGTCTGAAATCGCCATTGGGCACGGATGCCAACTCAGTGTTAGTGGGAAGACGGTTGCCCTTGTAGATGAACACTTCCTTGCCAGTCTGCCCTGTATTGCCAGAGTTGCCGAAGAAGATGCCCTGTGTCATCTGCCAGTACCAGTTGAACAGGTCTTCAATGCCCATGAATGAGGTGTGACAGGCTTTGTCATTGCCTGCGGCAGTGGAAATATCCACTACTCCGAAATCATCACCGAGGGCCTTTGTGGCACCAGTGAGCATATTCTTGGTGTTATCCCATGTATTTCCGTCACCGCCAGGGCCGTAGCCTACATTCTCCTGCACATTCGGATTGCCGAACTGTGCAAGGTTCATGGCCATAGACAGGCGGATGAAATCATAGTCAACCAGTCCGTAGTCTTCGCCATTCAACTGTGCAGCATTCCAGAACGCATTGATGGTAATGGATGCTTTCACGGTGGCACCGGAGACAGAGCGCAGTTTGTTATTGGCATCGAAAGAGCCGAGATAGCAACCGATGACATTGTACCTGCCTCCGTCAGCAGAGCCGAAATAATGCTCAGAGATAGGATAGGGGGATAGCCAGAGATACGGAATGTTGCTCACCTCATCAACCTGCCAGAGATAGTAGAGGCGCGGGCCAATCCACACGATGTTTCCCTTAGTCTCATCAACGGCCGTGCCGTCAGCGAATAATCCCCTGTTGGTTGCAGAGAGTTTCGCTGCCTTGCCGTCAAAGGTCAGAAGATAGCAGCCGCATTGTGCCTTGTAAGCATCCCACATATCGGTGTTTCCGATACGGCCCCATTCCGGGGAGGTCTGAGACTGCTTGATGGGGATGCCGACTGCCAACTGGCGCAGCATTTCATTACCGCCATCGTTAATCACGTCCATCAACTTGTCAATGGTGATTCTGCGGATGGCTCCGTTAATCTCGACAAGCACGGAATTGCTTTTCAGCATAGAGGTCACGGCAGTTGCCGTAGCCAGACTTTTCTTTCCAGACATAATCTTTACTTTTATCGTTAATAACTAAAATCTACGCCACCAGTGACGGTCAGTTCAAAGCAACCGTCATTGTAGTCAGCATTGGTAATCGTTGTAGAGTTGCCAGTCAGATGTCGCTTTACAAGTTTGGTCTCATAGTCCACAACATCCAAATCCCAGACTACATTAGAGCATTGCGAAGTGATGTCGATGTCACCGTCAATCTGGCAGATATAAGCCTCCACATTTACAGAATTGTTGGCATCGACTTCGCCACCATTGCCCCCAGTTTTCTTATAGGCAATCTTGAACTCATCGGCCACATCCTTGATGGTGATACCATATACACACTGCACCCTGCCGCTATAGTAGAACTCTGCAACCAGTTCCAGAACACCATCCACACCATCCCGATAAATATCGATGCTCTTCGTGTCATTGGCAATCTGGAACTTCGTAGAGCCGTCCGAGGTCTTGTTGTCGGCATTCTTCAACTCATTGGCAGCGGAAATGGCATTTTTGTACCACTTAATCGTATATGCCTCATTGTTGTAGTTTGCACCTCCCAGACGGAACTCGGAACTTACCTTAGTCTGCGTCAGCGTCTTATTCAGAGAGGAATGGTTTGTTGAAAGCCATCCAGAGAAAGCGTTAGAGGCGATATGCTGAATATCCATCGTGATAGAGTTGGTGATGAACAGGGCATTCTCGCCATTGTGGGAACCCATTGCCTCATACCGCAGTGTATCATCCGCATCATTATCCTTGCTTGCAAGGTTCTTGAATATTTTCAGCGTACCGTCTGTCTTGATACCGAAGTAGCCACCATAATAGTCACCGCTATTCATCATGTAGCCGTCTGCATCCGTGCTGCCGGAGAATGTCAGAAGCACATCGTTGTAATACCACTTATGGGCAGACAACTTCACTTCCGCACCGTCCGAGGCGCGACATACTGGCTTGATGACAGGGTTAGGGGTGTCGGCATCCTCCCAGTCGGGAACGATGAGGGCGGGGGTCTGGTCGACATCTATGCCTTGGTAGAGCGCACCGCCTAACATCTGGAACTCAGTAAACAGGGTTGCGCCTGTACGCAGTTTCTTGATGCTGATACTTCCTTGGGTCGAATAATTTTTCATTTCTTCCAGTCATTTATGATGTGTAACATTTCTTTCTCGCCATAGTCCATGCCGTCCAACTGATTGCAGCGTTCCTCGAAGTTGCCAGACAGAGACTGATTATTCATCACCTCCTTGGCATTGAGGATAATCTGCTTTCCATTGTGGCGGTGATACTTGACCATGAATCCGTGAAGCACGGCCTTTTCTTCTGATGCTATTATGTATCTCATATCAGTTGAATATTAGGATGTTTCCGCTTTCGTCAGTCCATATATCGTCACCATCAATGGCAATGTCGTAGGCGGGCTTGTAATCGCAACGTGCCTCTATCTCCAGCCAGTCATTATTCCAGTCGTCACCAATGCCAGTCTTATCAAGGCTGAAAAGGGTCTCTTCACCCTCATTGTGCTGTACGTTGGTCTTCGAGTAGGAATTGGTGAACCAGTCAATTTTCAGACTGAGACCCGGACATTCCAGAATCTTGCCATTGTACTCGATGAGCACCTTGTCATACCTCTGTTTCGCAGTGGGCCGTATGTCTGTCTGGTTGGCATTGACAGGGCGGGAATACTTCGGCTGCAAACGCCTCACTCCAAACTGAATCCTGTCTTTCTCATCACCATCAACCTTTATCACCACGGCATAGTTTTCCAGTGTGATAAGACGCAGGTCGAGCAGAATATGATGCCTGTCGAACTCCAGTATCTCGTTGTCATCAGCAGGGGAAAGCCTTGTCTCCCCATCGCTCTCGATACGATACAGTTCTATGTCAAAGTCATCATTGTCCGTTGTCTCTCTGTCACCCTTGAAAATATGGATGGGAACATTGCAGAGATATGACAGTTTATCGGCTTTTGCCTCTGCCTCTGTCATTTCCTGGCTGATACCCTCTGCCCGCTTATGCTCAAAGAGCAACAGGGGGTCGATGAACGGGTTGTAGTGAAGGACTGAATCGCATCCAAGGCTTAACTTATACTGGAACTCTGCCAGTACGGTGGTGCGGAGCACAATATCCTTGGACTTGATTTCAATGTTCTGCCCGAGGCGGCTGTCTGAGACTACTCCCTCGAAGTGGAGCCTGTACTGCTCCGTGGTGGGAACATTCCTATAGACAACCAAGGTGCCTCGGTCAGAGCCGACAGTAAGGATTTCGTAGTCAGTACCCTCAGTCCAGACGGTGGAGATTTCCGCATCATCGACATACCAGTGCATTTCTGCGAGGTTGGCATTGGCATACGGACTTTTCAGCGAACCATCATTGGCGTATGCAGTCACATTGGGCTTGATGTACGTTGGTGACAGCGTGCGGTTAGGCACGTATTCCCGCGTTCTCAGTGCATAGGTCTGGAGGATGGGGCTGTTACCGGAAACCACGACAAGCGAGACCGAGACGGTCAGCGGTGCATAGTCCTTTTTGATTCTTATCTTCGTAATCTCCATATCTTAATCTTTTGGGTTTACTCAGTGAATACCGTTGATTCGTAGAGGTCGGCAAGGAAATCGAGCAGGTCAGCCGTTTCGTACGAAGTACCGTTGTGTGTGATGGTGCTGAGACCATCGACATCAGTACGCAAACTGGCGATAAGGGTTCGTGCGGTCTCATCCTTGATGTTGCGCACTTCCCCTGTCTTCTTTACTTTTACTTGTTTAATGTCTGCCATATCTCAACGTATTAAAGTTCAATTACTCTTCTCCGATGATGAGCATTTCACCGTCAATCTCGGCTTCTGCCGTAGCATCGAACTCGAGTACCTCGCCATTGATTGTCACAGGGACATCTTTGACGATTGCGTTGTTAGTCACCTCATCAATGGCATCATCCAGTTCGCTCTTCGTGGCGAACTTGAAATTGATGATGGCCGCGAACTTCTTTAGCAGCAGCCCCAATGCTTTCAGTCGTAACTTAGCCATAATACCTAAACTTTTAGAGGTTTGAAATAGATGGAGGCGACAGTGTTACCGCCACCGCCTCCAGATAGCATGCAAGGCTATGCCTCGTCAGTGATAGAATCCGTGCTGACAGCCTCGATAGCACTCTTGACAGATGCAGCATCAGAGCCAGCGGCAGGAGTGCCTGTGATGTCATAGCCGAACCACGAAGCCATCTCTGCGTTGGTGAGCAGGTCAAGTTCCATGTCATCAACGAGGTCATCGAGATTCTCCTTGTCAACAGCAGACATGGCACCGTTAGAGCCGCCCACGCCACTGTTAGAGGCCGTGGCAGTAGCCAACTCCAGTCCGTTGCTGGTAATGCTCAGACCGTTGGTGTTAGAGCCTAACTTGACTTTCAGACCGTTGCCGTCAACCTCCAGACCGCTTGCGGTGGCATTGAGTTTGATGCTGAACTGGCCGTTACTCAGATTCAGACCGTCACCATTGCTGTAGATGTCAACCAACTTGGTAACATCGAAGCAGATGTGCGAATCGGTAGCATCACCATCCTTGCTGTTGATTACCAAATCAATCCACTGACCAGCAGCGGTGACACCTGTAGGAGCCTCGTACTGAGTGGCAACGGCTGTGCCATTCTCGTGGGTCACCATGAACTTGCCTGCGTTGTCACCAGTTCCAGCAATAACGGACAGCAACTTACCCGACTTAACGAGGAAGTCCTTCGGGATGTCGATTTCACCGATGGTGTTTCCCGCAACCACCGATGCCAGATTGGCTGCAGTCGAGAGGATGTAGGTCTTCAGGTAGCCGGTGTTGGCGGTTGCCTTCTCATAGAGGTGAACACTGTTGGCGCTGACCTTGAGGTCTGTGTAATTCTTGGCGAGCACCGAAATCTTCTTGAGGATAATCCCCAATGCTTTAAGACTTAATTTTGCCATAATGCTAAAAATTAAATTGTTAAAAAATAAAGTGAATTATTACTGGCGGCATTGCTGCCGATTCAGTCTCTTCAATGAGGGAACGCAGGACACCAGTTCGTAATATCTCCTGTCACTGCATCGATGAAAATCACGTCACTTATGCCACCGATGACCCACTGCGCATTACAGTCTCTCGGTCCTAATGGCATTCGCAGTATCATTCCGTTTGACTGAGGTATGATGCCGTTCCATTCTTTCAGCAGATTCAGCACATCTTCCGGCCACAGTCTGATTTCCGCATCATTCATATTGCAGTCCTCAACCCATACATCGGGAATCCTTGCAGAAATGAGCATACCCTTATCAACGTTGCTCGTAATGAACTGAATCCACGGGCCGTCTTTCCAATAGTAGAACACATCCGTAATGTCGATTACGTGCAAATCGTCAAGTGTCTCTGCATTGATGGTTTCATTGAACAGCACCTGCAGGTTACGCCATTCGTACTCACCCTTAATCATGCTGAACATTGTCTGCTTGTGCAAGGCCACGATGTTAGCGACACCAGAGGTAAAGTCCTATGCCACACCGTCATAGTCGGCTTGCGCCATTACTCCGCTTCCCTGCTTATTGTTCTCGGACTGGCAGGAACCACAGCCCGTTGCCGTCAAGCCGATTATCATCAGCGTCAGGCAGAAAATCAACTTTTTCATCTTACTTACTTTATGGTGATAGTACCACTAACATATTCACCGATGGAAATCACAGCCGTCACGTGGCTTGCACCTACGTACAGGTCGTTATCCTCTTCTGAGAGAATCACCGATGGGCCGACACTCGACTTCTCAATCATATTGCCTCCGTCAAAGAGAATCTGCCAGTTCATACGGTCATCTTCCTCGATGTTCTCACCCTCTGCACTCAGAATGGTGCCGTCAACACTGGATGAAGCGGTCACCGAATCCACTTTCTTGGGAAAGAAAACGCTCTCTATATCCTCCTCGATTTCTGCGATGGCCTCCTGGCAATAGTCATCAACAAACTCACTGACATTCTCCTCCAGTATGCGCTTCACCTCGGTCTCATTGACAGGCGATTCCTCACCACCTCCGTTTTTGTACTTCTCGTACAGTTGCAGGAAAGTGCTTTTGCCGTCTGCCTGGAACTGGACATCATACTCTTCATCATTCTTCGTGGAAACGCAAATCACCGTCCCCATCTTCTCCACAGGATTCTTGCCGACCCAGCCTTTCAGCGAATCGTACTTGCGCTTCAGCGAATCCATGCTACCGTTCTTGCTTTTCTTCATAATCTCAAAAATTTAGAATGTTACTAATGCCTCTGCAATGCGCTCGTCTGCGTCACCTTTCGCCGTGATAGTGAACTGGGTGGCAAGGTTGGGGCCAAGGTCATTCTCTTCCGCGTTGAAAGATATGTATATCTCACCTGCAAACTCCTTGACCTTTTTCTTCAAGGCCCAAGCCTCATCTTCAAGTTGCTCACCGCTGTTTCTGGTGATGCTCCAAGTCTTCACGGTGTCCGTGATGTCCTCGAAGCCTCTCATCACCTTACAGGTAAGCAGGGTGCTTTCACCCCATGCTATCGTGTTGCCTACAGAGGAATCAATGCTCATCGACACACCGAAACGCTCAAAGGTATCAAGGGTGCCGAAGATATATGCGTTGCCGAACACTTGGCCGACACCAGAAAACACTTTAGTATAGACTTCACCGTTGCTGTTGACGGCAGGCAGTGAGAAGCCGTCAAGTTTACCGCGAATCTCCTTGTAGTTGTTACTCTGGAACTCCCAAGTATTGACATCAGCAAGCCAGACAGAGTATTCCGTTGTCTCGTATCTGAATGACTGTCTTTCCGTGTTGTTGGTGTTGCCTCTCTGGGCGAAGTGCATACCAGAGAAAGGATGTATGCCATTGCCTCCCTCTGCCTCAGAGCGGAGCATATATGTGAACTCGTTATTGTTCGAGCCGCTTACACTGGTAATCTGGAAATAGACAGTCTTAAAGCCTCCAAAAGTGAAGTTGCCCTTTCTGTCATCCGAATCAACGGTATCATTCCCTGCAAGGTCTGTCTCATCATGCCAGATGCCCATGCAGAGGTCGAAGTCATCGACTGCGCCAATCTCGCCATCTTCGAGTTTCAGAATACAGGTGCCGGTGGATGCGTTGATGGGTGTCACGCTCTCAATGATGCCGCCACCCTTTGACTGCATCCGCAAGCCTATATCCACGGAAGTACGGTTGAAGCGCAGTTCCGGCACTTCAAGCCATGTGCGCAGTCTGAGGCTTTTCAGTTCCGCCTCTGCCCGCTCATTTATCTTTCCTCCTATACCCACAAGACCAGAGACAAATGAATCGCCAATCTGGATGCCTCCATTATGCTGTGATTCCTCTAAGAACGTGATGCGCTTCTGGGCCGTGTCAGCCTTGTTTCTTCTGAGGAAATCCTTGTCCGTCCTGGCTGCCGAATATGCGTTGTAGTCGCTTGATGCCGTTTGGTCTGTGGTGGTTATCAGATAGACACCAGAGCCGCCACTGCCGGAACCGCTTCCAGAGCCTCCGGAATAGCCTATGCTGATTGTGCCTTGGTAGGTTACGCCATTCACCTTGATAGCGTCCAACTGCTTCTGCATATCCTTTGTTCTGGAATACTTTGCTGATTCGCCAACAGTATATTCCGGCTCATCAAACAGGTAGTCCAGTTTTATCTCATATCCGATGATTCTTGAACTTCTGCCAGTAGGGAAATAGGCAATGTTATTCAGTTTCACCTTTTGGCCCAGAGTGAAATAGTTGGCGTTGGATTCCTGCATCCATTCATCGTACCAGTCTGATTCCATCGTACAGGTGTACGTGTTGGGGTCAATCTTCATGTCTGCAAGTTTGGCAACGGTAGCAAGGCGCAACTCTTCCTCTGCTGCCTCTATCAAGGTGGTGTCACCTATCTTCGTGGCATCCCATCCGTACAGAACGAAGTCATCACCTACTGAGGGATGGAGGGTGTCATCCGGCAAAGCACGGCCATAGTCCTCATTGACCACAACCTCATAGTATTTGCCAGTATCATCATAGTGGCACTCAAAATCCATTCCGTTCATGCTGCCTGACTGGAAAAGGATGTGCAAGGTCTCACCCTCCAGAATGAAGTCTGTCGAGAAGTCCAGTCCGCTGCTGTCTTTCAAGCGATAGAATGTCTGAGTGACCTCTTCGCCAGTGTCTTCATCAGTTACGGTGCTTGTATATGGAGTGACCTCAGAGACCTTGCACATTGTCCTGGGGTATATGGTGTCATCAATGAAGACAGCCTCAACAGCCTCAGCCTCATTCAGAACATCATCATCTTGCAGATAGCCTTTCGGACAGGCGTGTTCCCCCTTGATGGGTAGCATGAGCCGCTTCTGGACTATACCATCTTTCGTGATGTCTGCCGAGGTGTCCTTTCGGTAGTCTTTAGGCAGGTTGCGCTCTGATCCAAAGGCAATGATACGTGTGGCGTACTCGCTGTCACTCTCGCTGCTCTTCATTTCCAGAACATTCTCATCAATGGTGAAGTCCACTTCGTCACTGATAATCTCGCATCTGCCAAAGTAGATGACATTGGCCTCTACCCACCATTCACACTCGAATGCGTCAGCAATGGCATTGAGGGCCGAGATAATGCCCATGCCGTTGTACTGCACATAGATGGCCTTTGTCACCTTGTCAATGGGATAGTTCCTCAGTTCGTATCTGAAAGCCTGTCCGTTGTACTTGAAAGATTCATCCGTCTCGCCAATGGCATTGATATTCCTCACAATCATAGCAAGGTGAACATCTGCCGTGGCTGTAAGATGGAAAGATACCTCATTCGAGGTCGAATAGGGGAGATACTTGCAGAGTTTGTTTTCCCACTTGATATAGTAGGCATCCAACTGCAACTCGTAGTCGAATCCCGATGTCTGGGTGTTGTACTTCGGACGGTATGGCTTAGTCAGTTCAAACCTGCCAAAATCATTCTCCAGATAGTCACCTATTCTGAGATAGACAGGCGTTTCAAGCGAGAATGGCAGTTTGACGTAGTGACTGCCCATCAGTTCCCTGTGAACCAATGCGCCCTCTGGAACCTCGTCAAATCCCAGAATCACCTCACCGCCTATTCTCTTCAATTCTACCATAATCCGAAATCGTGCACAAAGATAGTTAAAATTATTTGAATAACAAATATAATTAACGGTTTTTATTCTTTTATTTCCCTGTCTGTCGGGTCTGGCTCATTCAGTTTGAGGGAAAACACAGCATACTCGCCTATGAACTCGCTGAACTGCGTACATGATATGTAGTAGCACTTATACGCTATCGCAGGCTGATATTTGGTGATAATCTCCAGATAGCCAGTGGCCAGGACTTCATCACAGAACTTGGCCCACTTCCGGAAGAAATCAGTCTTATTCCTTGCCGTCATGTGGATGGGCAAGGTGAGGTCTCTCGCGTCATAGCGGGGTGTCTTGTTGATGACTTTCTTCCCGTGCAGTTTCCTGTACTTGCTCTCAATGAGGGTCTTCATGGGTGGCGGGGCCATCAGAGCCGAAAGCCCTGTCTGCTCCAGACTGATGCCGTACTCTTCGTAGGCATCCTTATAGTTGATTTTCAATTCTCCCTTTGGCATAGTCTTACATATTTTCAGTGTTAGAAACGATGGAATCGAGTTTGGTGCCGAACTCAGTATAGAGCAACTTGGCGTATTTCACCATATCCTCCAGATAGGAATTGGTCATAATCATCATGTTCCGTATCTCCAGTATTGCGCTGTTCGATGACTGCGAGAATGACGATATGCCGTTAAGTGTGGCCACTGCAACGATTATCTGGCTGCTGATAGTCTCACCCGCTATCTGCAATGCGGTAAATCGTCCGTTCAACTCTTCGCCTGTGTCCTGGCTCATGGCTTGGAATCCCTTGCTTGATG
>ERZ842401.3197-NODE-3197-length-20714-cov-47.327751_pt1 | contig 20714 bp, 18 predicted proteins | sample MGYA00521270_ERZ842401 | MGnify/ENA primary metagenome ERZ842401 (study PRJEB31892, sample SAMEA3878208) | bioreactor metagenome | biome: Moose rumen | place: Sweden | collected 2011-10 | study: EMG produced TPA metagenomics assembly of the PRJEB12797 data set... | reverse complement strand
TCCATGCCAAGCCCCGCGTCGTGGCCAACGCCAAGCAGAGCATCAACACCATCGGTCTCGACGGTGTTCTCTATTTTCTTGGCTTCAAGGACTCCTATCTCGGCGAGCAGGGCAAGCTGTAAAAACAACATAAGAGTTTCTACCAAAAAAAAGTGCTAAGCAGCCTTTCAAGCACAGAAAGGCTGCGTAGCGTTTTATTGGTTGCCCACCCGTTGCTGAGGATGTGCACACATACAGAAGACAATTAGTCTTCGCTGTTCTCAGGACGAAGCTGGCGCACAACAGCACCGGCCTGCCACATCTCCTGGTTGCGCATGGCCTCCAGCTCCTTCTCGAGTCCGGCACGATAGTCGGGCTTCGAGTTGGCGTCGATGCTTATCTGAGCCTCGATGCCGCTCTTCACTGAGAGGTAGAGCCACTCCATGACAGGCTTGATGGCATCGTGGAAACGGGGTGCCCAGTCAAGGGCGCCGCGCTGTGCGGTCGTAGAGCAGTTGGCATACATCCAGTCCATACCCTTGGCGCCGAAGAGCGGGCCAAGACTCTGGGTCAGCTCCTCAACGGTCTCGTTGAAAGCCTCCGAGGGAGAGTGACCATGCTCGCGCAGCACCTCATACTGTGCCAGCAGCAGGCCCTGGATGGCGCCCATCAGCGAGCCGCGCTCACCAGTCAAGTCGCTCGTTGCCTCGCGCTCGAACGTTGTCTTGAACAGATAGCCGGCGCCGATGCCGATGCCGAAGGCGATGGTCTTCTCCTCAGCCTTGCCGCTGGCGTCCTGATAGACGGCATACGAGCAGTTCAGGCCGCGGCCCTCGCAGAACATGGTGCGCAGGCTGGTGCCGCTACCCTTGGGAGCCACCAGTATCACGTCGACATCCTCTGGTGGAACAACGCCAGTGCGGTCGCTCCAGTTGATGGCAAAGCCATGGCTGTAGTAGAGCGTCTTGCCCTTGGTGAGATATTTCTTGATAGTGGGCCAAACCTGTATCTGACCAGCGTCAGAGAGCAGCATGCACAGGATTGTACCCTTCTGGGCGGCCTCTTCAATGCTGAAGAGCGTCTTGCCGGGCACCCATCCGTCGGCCACGGCCTTGTCGTAGGTCTTGCCGGCACGCTGACCGACGATGACGTTGAAGCCATTGTCGCGCAGGTTGCAGGCCTGTCCAGGTCCCTGAATGCCATAGCCAATGACGGCTATCACCTCGTCCTTCAATACTTCGCGTGCTTTCTCCAAAGAGAACTCCTTGCTGGTGACAACTGTTTCGACAACGCCACCAAAATTCATTTCTGCCATAATTTTATTGCTTTAAATGTTTTATACTAACCCTTTGAACCCTGCCAGCCCTGCACGAGAGCCGTCGTCTTGTGAGTCCACTCACATCCTGCCCGAGAATGCGACGAGGGCCTTACTTAATGAAATCGGACGCAAAGATAGCAATTTGTAACGAAACGGCCAAATTTTCTTTCAGTTTTATACCAAATTTAACCCAAAAAGTACTTTATTTCCGTTTCTTCTTCGATTTGGTAAAAAAGCGGAACAGCCCGCTATAGTTTTTCATAAGCTTCCTTACAAGGAGGAAGGCGTCTATGGCGGTGATGCTGTTGGCTATGAGTCCTGCCACATACTCGCCCTTCGAGGCATTGTCCTGCTTGACGAACAGCTGGCCCCAAAGGGTGGCTATCTTGTCGCTGTCACGCTCGATGTCCTCGCTCAGCTGATCCTTGCGCAGACGTATTTCCTGCAACGAGGTGTAGGGTATGACGGGCTTTTCTGTTGGCATACTATGAAATGGATGTTAGTTCATAAACAAGCTGGCAAGAAACTTTACCAGGGGCCGTTCTATCCACGACTCGCGGAACACCACGAAGAGCAGCAAGATGACAAGATGTATCACCGCCACTATGAACATGGCGAGGGGCATGCCCGTATGGGCAGCAAGCAGATGGGCCACCCCTATCCAGAAAAACAGCAGCACCACGCTGGCAATGAGAAAGAACAGGACAGCCAGGGTTGCCGCCGTGAGCAGGCGTACAACCTTGTCTGTCACATCGAGCTTCACGTACTCCTTCTGGAGTCCCAGATAGTGCTTCAGCGCCTCTATCAGCTCGGCAATGGTCTCTACGTTCTTATCGCTCGAGAGCATTACTCCTCAGCTGCAGCGTCCTGAATGTCGTCAACCAGATCGCCCACTTCCTTGCGGTTCAGCTTGATGTTGTGCTTGCGCAGGAAGTCTTCAACGGTGTCCGTAATCTTAACACGTGTGTCGCGGCCCTTCTCGGGGGCAACCAGCAAACCGATGGCAGCGCCTGCAATGGCTCCACCGAGGAATGCGCCAATGTAACCTAAGCTTCTCATGTCTGTGTTGTCTTTAGTTCTTAAAATGGTTAATACTTGTGCATTGTATTTTGTGCAAATATACAACTTATTCCTGGAATGCAGGCCGAAAACGATGTCATTTTTTGTTAAAATGGCCGTATTTTGCCGAATTAACAAAGTTTATGTGCTGTTTTTGTGCTTTTTTCGCCGATATTTTGTAATTTCGCACGGAATATCCAAACGAACACATTAATATAATAATAAACAACAAAGAAATTATGAAGAAGTACATGGTATTATGTGCAGGCCTCTGCCTCGCAATGACATTTACTGGTTGCAAATCGAGCGAAAGCGCCTACAAGAAGGCTTACATGAAGGCCAAGGACCAGGAGGCTGCCCAGCAGCAGCAAGCCCAGCAGGCTCCCACTGTTACTGAGACACCCGTAGTGGCTCCCGTGCAGACACGCCCATCGACCCAGACACAGGTCACCGACAACTACGACAATGTGCAGGTGCGCCAGGAGAGTGTACGTGTGGTCAGCGGCAATGGTCTGCGCAGCTATAGCGTGGTGGTAGGTTCGTTCTCGGTGCAGGCTAACGCCGAGGGTCTGCAGCAGCGCCTGAAGAACGCCGGCTACGACGCACAGATTGTGAAGAACGAAGAGCGCAACATGTATCGTGTGGTGGCTGCCACTTCCGACAACAAGGGCGACGCCGTCCGCAGCCGCGACGCACTGCGTGGCACGGAGTTCAACCCCAACCGCGACGCCTGGTTGCTCTCCAACAAATAAGCAAAAGACACTTGGCCCGTATACTCTGTATTGACTACGGTCGCAAGCGCACAGGACTGGCTGTCACCGACCCGCTGCAAATCATTGCCGGCGGGCTGGTGACAGTTGCTACGTCTGAGCTCTTTGCCTATCTGCAAGACTACATTGCCCGCGAACCGATAGAGCGCATCGTCATTGGCAAGCCCACACAGCCCAACGGTCAGCCCAGCGAGAACATGGCGAGGGTAGAGCAGTTTGTGGCGCGATGGCGCAAGGCCATGCCCGCTATACCCATCGAATACTACGACGAGCGGTTCACGTCGGTGATGGCCCATCAGGCCATGCTCGATGCCGGACTGAAGAAGAAGGCCCGACAGAACAAGGCCCTCGTCGACGAGATTAGCGCCACCATCATCCTCGAAGACTACATGCGCTCACGTAAATAATTCATAATTCACAATTAACAATTCAGAATTCATAATTCGCAATTCATAATTTTTAATTCTTATTTTTCCCGTGATACTACCTATTTATATATATGGGCAGCCCGTGCTGCGAAAGGTGGCCGAAGACATCACGCCCGACTATCCCGACCTGCAAAAGCTCATCGCCGACATGTGGGAGACGCTGGCAGAGTCTGAAGGCATAGGCCTGGCCGCACCACAGATAGGCAAGGCCATCCGCCTGTCGGTCATCGACCTCGACGCGCTGTCCGACGACCTGCCCGAATACAAAGGCTTCAAGCAGGTCTACATCAACCCCCATATCATAGAGTACGACGACACCCACACCGACTCGTCTGAAGAGGGCTGCCTGTCGTTGCCCGCCATCCACGAGAAGGTGGTCAGGCCTACGCGCATCCATGTGCAGTGGGCCGACGAGCAGTTCCAGCAGCACGACGAATGGATAGAGGGCTATCTGGCTCGCGTCATGCAGCACGAGTTCGACCATCTGGACGGCAAGATGTTCATCGACCGCATCAACCCACTCCGCAAACAGCTCATCAAGAGCAAGCTCAAAGCACTCACACAGGGCCGTTATCGCTGTGGCTACCGGACAAAACCGGTAAGACGGTGAACGGTGAACGTTGAACATTGAACATTGAACGTTGAACGTTGAACATTGAACGGAGTGCAACATATACGTAAACGAGTGGCATTGCTGTGCATCGCACTGCATTGCGCGTTGTTTAATGTCCTGTTCTCAACGATCAATGACCTGCTCTCAATGTTCAACGTTCAACGTTCAACGTTCACCGTTCAATGTTCAATGTGCTACGCCCAGTTCAACACCGAACGGCTCATCACCATTGGCCGTTCGGCACTCTATTATGAGGACTACGTGCTCTCCATCCAGTATTTCAACCAGGCCATCTCGGCCAAACCCTATCTCTACGAGCCGTGGTTCTTCAGGGCTGTTGCCAAATACTATCTCGACGACTTCGCCGGAGCCGAGGACGACTGCAGCGAGGCCATACAGCGCAACCCCTACGTGGTGAACCTCTACGACCTTCGCGGCGTGTGCCGCATACAGCAGAAGAAATATGCCGAGGCGGCCGGCGACTACACCCGAGCACTGCGCTACGACCCCGAGAACCGCGGACTGTGGCACAATCGCGTGCTATGCCGACTGCGCGGACAGGAGTACGAGCTGGCCCTGGCCGAGCTTGACACCATGCTGACCCGCTGGAGCAAGCACGCCCCTGGCTATGCCATGCAGGCCGACGTCTACATGCAGCTGAAGGACACCACCAAGGCCATTGCCTCATTAGAGAAGAGTCTCGACATCGACCCCTACGACGGCCAGACCTGGGCGGCACGCAGCATCATCAGCCTGTCGCGCGAAGAGTGGAAGCAGGCCGAGGAATATCTCGACAAGGCCATCCACCTGCTGCCCAAGAACGGTGGCTGCTACATCAACCGCGCGCTGGCACGCTTCAACCAGAACAACCTCCGAGGCGCCATGGCCGACTACGACACAGCACTCGACCTGGAGCCTAACAACTTCCTTGGCCACTACAACCGCGGTCTGCTGCGCGCTCAGGTGGGCGACGACAACCGCGCCATCACCGACTTCGACTTTGTCCTTCAGCTCGAGCCAGACAACATCCTGGCGCTCTACAACCGCGCCATGCTGCTCGATGCCACCGGCGACCTGCGCGCTGCCATTCGCGACTACTCCAAAGTCATCGACCAGTATCCTAACTTCTGGACCGGACTGATGGCGCGCGCCGCCTGCTACCGACGCTTAGGCATGACCCGGCAGGCCGATGCCGACGAGAACACCGTGTTCAGGGCACGCCTGCTGAAGCACTTCAACGGCACCCAGCCACGCCTAAACAAGAAACAGATGCGCAAGCGCAGCGACGAAGACCCTGAGAAATACAATCAGCTCGTAGTGGCCGACGAGCAGGAGCTGGAGCACGAATACCAGAACGAATATCGCGGAAAAGTGCAGAACCACAAGGCCGAACTCGAGATACAGCCCATGTACGGCCTGTCGTTCCTGCCCATGAGCAGCGACGTGAAGCGCTACGTGGCCTTCGACCACACCATCGACCAGCTGAACGAGCGCCTACGCGCACGTACCATATATATAAACAATACGCCCACAACACTCAGCGACCGCCAGGCTGCCGCCTATTTCTCCTACATCGACTCGCTCTCTGCCAGCATGGTGCAGACACAGCGCACGACCGACGCCGTGCAGATGTTGCTGCTCAGGGCCGTGGCCTACGCCGTGATACAGAACTACGAAGGGGCCATCGACGATGCGTCTACCTATCTGCAGGAAGACTCGCTGTCGGTGCCCGCGCTGTGGCACAGGGCCGTATGCCAGTGGAAGAAGAACCAGTTCCTGAAGGCCTCCACCGACGGCGACGCCCAGCCCACTGCCTCTACAGGCACGGGCATCGACCTCTCTACGGCCAATGTGCTGGCCGACCTGAACCACGCCCTTCACCTTGCGCCGCGCAATGCCTATCTGCTCTACAACCGCGCCAACGTCTACCTGCACCGCAAGGACTATCAGCTGGCCATCGACGACTACAGCCAGGCCATCGCCATCGACCCCCGCTTGGCCGAGGCCTACTTCAACCGAGGCTTGGCACGCATCTGGGCCGACCAGCAGAGCGAGGGCATACGCGACCTGAGCAAGGCTGGCGAGCTGGGCATATACAACGCTTACAGTATCATTAAGAAATACAGAAAATGAGCAACGAGACACTTCTTTGGAACAAAATCCTCACCGCCGTGCTGAAGATGCCTGGTGTGAAAGTAGACCGTGTGGAGTTCTTGCAGCATGCGCTGAAGCCCTACTGCAACGAACAGAAGCTGGAGCTGCTGCCCAGCGTGCGACCCTACAACATCGCATCCGACCACGACATCGACCGTGCAGCCAAGACCTGCATCAACCGCCACACCGCGCTGGCTACCACCGGCTCCACCATTGCCGGACTGCCTGGCGGTCTGGCCATGGCCGCCACCATACCGGGCGACCTGACACAGTACTACTATCATGTGTTTGTGCTGTCGCAGAAGCTGGCCTATCTCTATGGCTTCCCCGACTTCTGCGACGAAGAGGGCAACATGTCCGACGCCGCCAGCGACCTGCTCACCATCTTCATGGGGTCCATGATGGGTGCCCGTGTGGCCGACCAGGGCATTGCCGAACTGGCCAAAGGCGTGGCCAAGTCGGCCGTGGGGCGCCTGCCGCGCGTGGCCATCACCAAGGCTGCCATCTATCCCGTGGCCTCGCAGGTGGCCCGGATGATAGGCATCAAGCTCTCCAAGGAAGGCTTTGCACGCGGCATCGGCAAGTTCATCCCCATTGCCGGCGGTCTGTTCTCCGGCGGACTGACGCTCTTCACCTTCAAGCCCGGCGCACGACGCCTGCAGAAGCGTCTCAAGGCACAGAAGACCCACTTCGACGAGGGCGACATCGACGCACTGCAGTACAGCAACATCAAGGCCTCGTTCGTCAAGGCCGAGCAGTCGCAGAACACGCCCGAATATAAGCAGGTGGCCGTCATACAGGCCATGATCAACATGGCCAACATCGGCGGCGAGGTGAGCGACGCCCGCTACAAGCTCGTCGAGGAGAAGCTGGCCATGGCCGACATCCCCGAGGACGGCAAGATATCGCTGCTGCAGAACTTAGGGTCGGAGATAGGCAAGAAGGCCGACTTCAGCTACGACATCGACTACGACCTGCTGGCCTGCGACCCCGACTATGCCGAGGACGCCCTGCGCTCCATGATCGAGGTGATGCGGGCCGACGCCGACGAGCCTGCCATGGCCGAGCGCATGTACCTCACCATGACGGCCAAGGCCGTAGGCATCACCAAGGAACGTCTCGACGAACTGATGGCAGAGCAGCAGGACGCCGAATAGCCCACTACCCCATCCGTTACGCCTATACACGGCAGTGGCAGCCATCCTCGCGGACAGCTGCCACTTTTTTTTAACTACTAAGCGGGTCGACATCCTCGCGGACTTAGCCCGCCAACTAACAAATTGATCATCTGCCCCAACATGGGGCAACAATGAAATTAAAAAAATACTACAATTAATATAAAACTCCTCACCCCATTGCGATTGGGGGGGATTTTACAGCTGCGCGGCCCATGTCCTCACGGAGAAAGCCCCGCAGCTGTTTTCCACTTATCGGCCGACGGCTCAGAAACCGTAGCCGAAACCTTTATCGCCATCGTCACTCTGGTCGTAGTCCTCGCCATCGCCATCATCTCCCCACAGGGAGTCGCCACGGCGCGACATGCCAGGAGCCTCGGCATCTGCAGCATTCATTCCGATACTTGCAGCAATCATCTGTGCTGGCTGCACGTTGACAATGTTTATTCTGGGTTGCTGATATTTGCTTTTCATATATTGTTCCTCCTTTTTTTAGTTCATTATTACCTTTTTACCTTTCACGATGTAGAGTCCCTTCTGAGGCTTGCCAAAACGCTGACCCTGCATGTTGTAGACAGCATTCTGCACTCCGTTCTTCAAACTCGGTGTCTCACTGATAGCAGTAGCATCTCCGGCAAACACCATGACCATTCTGCGGCTCTGAGACTTAGCAGAGGGAGCCAAGCTGGTAGCGATGTGCAGATAAGCACGGTTAGCAGCTACGGTCTGACCAGCAGCGAAATAGAAACCAATGCCATTCACGTTGTTCAGAATCATGTTGGTGTAGTCGCCATCAACAGTTTCTACAGCAGCACCCGTGCCAGGAACGAGGTCATTATCGCTAACTGCTTCTGGAGCAGTTGTTATAACAGTGATCTCTTCGCCCTCACCATTGCCACCAGCGCAATACAGCAGCACAGGAGTCTTAGCTGGAACCTGCTCAACCTCTTCCAGCGTAGCAATGCCCTTGCTTGCAACATTCACCTTATAAGCCTTAGTCGTTGCTTCAGAGAAGTCAAGGTTATAGTCGCTAACGTAAGTAGCATAGTCAGCAGAAGTGACTTGAATTTTCTCAGTAGAAGGCAGGTCGGCAGTCTTGCGGATGATGACATAGTCCACATTGTTTGTCGCCTTATTTGAAGAGGCTGTTCCATAGATTTTGAGGTTTCCATCGCTTGGAGCCGTAAAATACACAGACTGTTCGGTCTTGTAGGTAGCGGCAAATGAACCTACACTTGTGTCGTCTAAGAATACGCCAATCGCACGACCATTATTTCCGTTCTGACTATAATTACACAACTGCACCTGGTATATGCCTGCCGAGATGTCGGTATTTACCATATTCGTATTAATCCAATAACCAGTATTTCCACCTTCTGCATCATTATGTTCAGAAACCGAACAGCCAGTCGCTGTGGCGTCTGAGCCATCGGTGAAATAAACTATGTCTGTTTTCAGAGTATATGAGATTGTGTGCTCGTAGTCATCTGAACCCATCGTGGTGCTGAAAGTAGCCGCATTTCCAGTAAAGTTATCATCATCCAATTCGTAATATTGATTATTGTAAGTGATGACTTTCTTTGCCCATACGGTGTATGTTTCGCCCTCCTGATAAGTGTCTCCAGTCCATGAGTCAATCGCTGTTTCCATATTTTTAATAACAGCAGTTGCTGACCATTGGTGTGATGCAGCAGCAGACAAGTCTTCAAGTACTATGCTTGTAATACCGATATTGTAATAAGAAGCATCGGGATTCTTTGCATAGGCAATCAATGTTACAGAATTCTCTGTTTCATTCTTGTATGTAATAGCATCTGTCGATTTGTGTTCTGTAGTTGTAGTGCCACCATCTAAAGTATATTTAAGAGTACGTGAAGATGTTGCAAATGGGCTAACAGTTACCTTGAAACCTGCTGGTATCACTATTGATACATAATTGTTTTCAGTGCTTCCGTAAGCATTTGTGCTTTTCTCCCACCAAAGTCCTGAGGTGTTATTAGTCCTTGACGTAGAAACAATCCCGACAATTCCCATATTTTCAGTAAACTTAAATGTAACACCATACTCTCCGTCTCCAGGTGTTTCGCCAGAAGGATTAAGTGTTACAGCACTACCTGTGGAAACCTTTGCCGTTGTCCACGTCTCTGTGTCAGTAAAGTCCCATGTGTAAGTAGGCACATCTGCCCACGACGCATTTGCCCCCACGCACAGCCCTGCTGCGACGAGGAGCATTCTCGAAAGTAGTTTTTTCATTCTCATTTGTTTTTATTAGTTAGTTTGTTAATTGAAAAGATTCGCTTCAGGAACAATGGCGGAAAGCGACTCAGATGCGTAGGGACACAAAAAAAGCGCAGACCTGCCACGTATCCTGCCAGGCCTGCAACAGCCCCTAATCAACTATGGTGAAGTCTGCGCAGTTAAGCGCAGCTTCAACGTTGATTAGTATTGCTCGTAAAAGATCCCTTTCGAGGTTGCAGTTCGGCAGGATAATTGAGCAAAATATGAATCCGACTCTTGCAGCCCTCAGACTGCGGTATGTGCGGACATCACGATGCAAAGGTAATATAAATAATGTGTAATCGCTCCGTTTGTCGAAAAAATTTAGAATAAATTAAGTAACAATAAAAAATAGCTTAAAGGTACAGAAATTACCATTATTCACATAATTTTGGCTGCGCTGAGTGCTGGTTTACAAATTATTTTGTACCTTTGCACCCGATTTAAACTAAAACATATATTGTAGATATGATCAACGTAACTTTTCCAGACGGATCTGTTCGCTCGTATGAGCAGGGCGTAACTGGACTCGAGATTGCCGAGAGCATTTCGCCGGCTCTGGCACGCAGCGTGCTTTGCTGCGCAGTGAACGGCGAGACCGTAGAGCTGAACCGCCCCATCAACGAGGACTGCCAGTTCGAGCTCTACAAGTGGGACGACGAGCAGGGCAAGCACACCTTCTGGCACACCAGTGCCCACCTGCTGGCTGAGGCGCTCAAGGAGTTGTATCCTGGCATTCAGTTCGGCTTCGGTCCTGCCGTCGAGAGTGGTTTCTTCTACGATGTGCTGCTGCCCGGCGGCGAGAGCATCAAGGAGAGCGATTTCCCCAAGATTGAACAGAAGATGAAGGAGCTGGCCTCGAAGAAAGAGCCTGTCGTTCGCAAAGAGGTGGCCAAGGCCGACGCCCTCAGGGAGTTTGCCGCCGACGGCCAGACCTACAAGTGCGAGCACATTGAGCAGGACCTGGAGGACGGCACCATCACCACCTATACGCAGGGCGCCTTCACCGACCTCTGCCGCGGCCCGCACCTGGTGGACACCGGCGAGATTAAGGCCATTAAGCTGACGAGCGTGGCCGGCGCCTTCTGGCGTGGCGACGCCACCCGCGAGCAGATGCAGCGCCTCTATGGCATCACCTTCCCCAAGAAGAAGATGCTCGACGAGTATCTGGTGCTGCTGGAGGAGGCCAAGAAGCGCGACCACCGCAAGATTGGCAAGGAGATGGAGCTTTTCATGTTCAGCGACAAGGTGGGCAAGGGTCTGCCTATATGGCTGCCGAAGGGCACCGACATGCGTCTGCGCCTGCAGGACCATCTGCGCCGAGTGCAGAAGCGCTACGGCTATCAGGAGGTCATCACGCCGCACATCGGCTCGAAGAACCTCTACGTCACCAGCGGTCACTGGGATCACTATGGCAAGGACTCCTTCCAGCCCATCCAGACACCCGAGGAGGGCGAAGAGTACTTGCTGAAGCCCATGAACTGCCCTCACCACTGTGAGATCTTCGCTTGGAAGCCCCGTTCCTACAAGGACCTGCCGCTGCGCATTGCTGAGTTCGGCACCGTCTACCGCTACGAGCAGTCGGGCGAGCTCCACGGACTCACCCGTGTGCGTTCGTTCACCCAGGACGATGCCCACCTGTTCTGCCGTCCCGACCAGGTGAAGCAGGAGTTCCTCAACGTCATGGACATCATCAACGTGGTGCTCTCGGCCTTCGGCTTCAACTTCGAGGCACAGATTTCGCTCCGCGACCCCAACAACCACGAGAAGTACGTTGGCAGCGACGAAGACTGGGCACTGGCTGAGCGCGCCATTCAGGAGGCTTGCCAGGAGAAAGGCCTGCCCGCAAAGGTAGAGTATGGCGAGGCTGCCTTCTATGGCCCGAAGCTCGACTTCATGATCAAGGACGCCATCGGCCGCCGTTGGCAGCTCGGCACCATTCAGGTCGACTACAACCTGCCGAAGCGCTTCCATCTGGAGTACACCGACGAGGACAACCAGAAGAAGACCCCCGTCATGATCCACCGTGCACCGTTCGGCTCAATGGAGCGCTTCACCGCTGTGCTCATCGAGCACACCAGCGGTCACTTCCCCCTCTGGCTCACCCCCGACCAGGTGGTGGTGCTGCCCCTTTCGGAGAAGTACAACGACTATGCCAAGAAGGTGCTGAAGGAGTTCGACCAGCAGGGTGTGCGCGGTTCTATCGACCTGCGCAACGAGAAGCTGGGTCGCAAGATTCGCGACAACGAGCTGAAGCGCATCCCCTACATGGTCATCGTCGGCGAGAAGGAGGAGGCCGAAGGCCTTGTCTCCATGCGCCAGCAGGGTGGTGGCGAGCAGGCTACCATGACCGTCCAGCAGTTCATCGACAAGATTAACGATGAGGTGAAGGAGCAGACGAAGGACTTCTAAGGCTGCCCCCCCCTTCACCAAAATCCCTGCAGCCATTCTCTTCCTCATACGAAGGAATGGTTGCAGGGCTTTTAGATTAAAATAAGAATAGAGATGAAGACGACGATGAGGTTGCTGCTTGCCATGCTGATGTTCACAGCAAGCACGAGGACAAGGGCCGGCCACCGGATACTGGCCCCCAACATCAAGACGCTACAGGTGGTGGTGAACCAGCAATGGACCAAGACACCCGTCATGACGCTGCGCTCCAACGATGTGCTGCACGTCAGCTTCGACGAGCTGTCGCACAACTACCACCGCTTCGTGTGCCACCTGGAACACTGCGAGCCCGACTGGTCGCCCACGGAGGGACTGTTTGAGAGCGACTGGCTGCAGGGCTTCAACGACGTTGCCATCGAGGACTATGAGAACTCGCTGAACACCACCGTGCTCTACACCCACTACCAGATAAGCCTGCCCAACGAGCAGCAACGGCTGAAGCTGAGCGGCAACTACCGTCTGAGCGTGATTGACCAGGACGACGATGACCGGGTGGTGCTGGTGGCCGAGTTCAGAGTGGTGGAGCCGCTGATGAACGTAGGGCTGGGCATCACCGCCAACACCGACGTAGACCACAACGACAGCCACCAGCAGGTGGCCATGACGGTGAACTACAACACGGTGAAGGTGACCAACGCCGGCGAACAGCTGCAGACGTTTGTCATGCAGAACGGCCGCGAGGACAACATGAAGGCAAACGTAAGGCCCAACTTCATCACGCCGAAAGGGCTGAAGTGGGAGCACAACCGCCAGCTCATCTTCGAGGCGGGCAACGAGTATCATAAGTATGAGATACTGGACGTGAGCCACCCCACGATGGGACTGGACCGCATGGTGTGGGACGAGGACGAAGAGCGCTACCACGCCTATCCGCTGATATGCGAGCCGCGCCGCAACTACACCTACGACGAGGATGCCAACGGCGCATTCTACATCCGCAACAGCGACAACATCGAGAACGACCGCATATCGGACTACGTGTGGGTGCACTACAAGCTGATGCCCGCCCGCCAGTACAGCGACGCCCTCCTGACGGTGGACGGACGGTGGACGGTAGAGCCTGCCGACACCTATACCATGAGCTACGACGAGAGCGACCACAGCTACAACGCCACCATCTTGCAGAAGCAGGGCTACTATAACTATCAGCTGCGCATGGTCGACCTCGACGGCACTACGCACAGCGTGCCCGAAGAGGGTTCTTTCTACCAGACACAGAACAGCTACGAGGCCTACGTCTACTACCGTGGAACGGGCGAGCGGACATGGCGCCTGGTGGGCTATCAGGAAGTGGTGTTCAAGCCTTGAACTCCTCGCGATATTCCTTGGGCGTGAGCTTGAACTGGTGGAAGAAGCTGCCGATGAAGTAGTTGGGGGTGTAGAACAGGCACTCGTCGGCCACCTGCTCTACGCTGAGCTGTGTGGTGCGCAGCAGCTCGGCGGCCTTGTTCAGCCGCATGACGCGCACCAGCTCGCGCGGACTCTTGTATAGATTGCCCGACATCACGTCATAGAGTTCGGCAATGTCGAGTCCGGCAATCTTGCCCAGTTTGCTCAGTGTCAGCTCCTCCTTCTTGTGCGTGCTGACGTATGGTTCCAGCTTCAGCATCACCTCTATGAACTTAGGCGCCAGGCTGTTGCGGTTGTCGGCATCAGGGAACACCCCACCCTCCTGTATGGCGCTCAGCTCCTCGGTGGCAAACGACTCGCAACGGTCGGTAAACGACTTTATCTTCCTTACGATGTCGCCCTCCTCGCTCGAGCGCCAGGCCCGCATCCGCATGTTGCGCGAATAGAGGAAGAAGTTCACTGCCAGCAGCAGCACGAAGACGATGACCATCAGCATGTAGACGCCCTGCGTGTGCCACCACGGCTGGTTGACGTGCACCACCCACTGGTAAGGCTCGCTGTTCCACACATTGGGCAGCATGGAGGCCTGCACCTCTATCTCATATTCGGCTGGCGTCAGTCCCACCAGCAGCAGGTGGAGCATGCCCTTGCTGTCAACGACGCTGTTGGCATCGAAATAAGAGTACACCTTCCACTCGTCGTCCAGCCCCTTCACCCTCACCCTGTAGTAGGTCTGCAGCGGGCGGAAGTAGTTCAGGCCCGAGAAGATGAGCGCCAGTGAGTTCTGGTCGGCCTTCAGGTAGATGTGCTTAGAGCGGCTCACGGCTCTGTCGATGACCACATTGTCGTCGAGTGGCACGTTGGGTTCTACCACGTTGCCGTTGACCAGTATGCGCACCAGCTTCGGATAGAGCGTCACCGGGTCGCGGCGGTTGGCCATGTCGAAGTCCTCCGGGCGGAACGTAATGACGTGGTCGATGGTCTGCATGGCTATGGTGCCGTCGTCCAGACAGATGGCCTTGCCCTTGACGAACGACTCGCTGGGCACGTTGTCGTTCTGGTCGAAGCTGTTCACGAAGACGTGCTTGTCGCCCTCGAAGAGAATGCAGCTTATGCCGCACGATGTGCTGAGCCAGATGTTGTGCTGTGCATCTTCCACCACAGAGTACACCACATTATTATATAGTCCCTGCTGCTTGTTGAAGATGATAGGCTCGGACTTCGGCGTGTGGTAGAGATAAAGACCGTTGGTGGTGCCGAACCACGACCAGCCACGGCTGTCGGTGAACATGCAGTTGGCCTGGATGCCATTGAACTCGGTGATGGTCTGCGTCAGGTCTCCCATCAGCTCCACATACTTCTTGCCCTGAGCATCGTCCAACGGGTATATGCGGAAGGGCGACGGCATGGGTCTGCCATACAGCAGCCCGCGCTGCTCAGTGCCTATCCACATGCCCCCCTGACGGTCGAAGGCCAGCGTGTTGCAGTGGGGGCGCAGGGTGAGGTTGTTGTCGAGCATCACCTCCTCCACATGCTCCATGGCGGCGCTGGCAGGGTCGTAGACGAAGTAGCCACGATCGGAGGCCACGTAGAGCCTGTGCTCGAACATGGCCAGGTTGTTCAGGTGATAAGGCACCTCGAGCAGCCGCTGCCACTGGCCCGACTTCAGGTCGAAGTGCAGCAGCACCGACTCCTTCTCGCCGCTGCGTATCTGGTAGTAGCTGCCCTCGTCGCGCAGTATGACCGAAGCGTTGCCATACTTCTCAATCATGCCCCAGTCGGTGTAGGCCTGTGTGCGATGGGCCACCTTGCCCGTCGCCAGATCGATGTCCACCTCCTCGCCATTGTCGTAGAAGGTGAGCAGCTTGCCGTCGAGCACGTCGATGTCCTGCAGGTTGCGGTCGCGCAGCACCTGGTAGAACCGCTTCTGCTCAACGCCGTAGAGGCCCTTGTCCGTGAGCAGCCACACGTGGAAGTCGGAGTCGCAGAAGAAGTCGTGCACAGGCTCTTGGCATCCCATTTCGCGTATCACGGCACCCACGTCGCTCACAAAGTCCTCCAGGAGCAGGTCGACGCAGCTCAGCACATAGGCGTTCTTCAGCCAGAGATGGTGCATGCGGTCGAAGTAGATGCGATAGCCGCCACGATAGAGCTGCAACGGCAGCTGGTTCTCCTGCGTGTCGTTGATGTGGGAGAACGACGTGCCGTCGTAGAAGTTCACATTGCCTATGGTTGAAATGATCATTCGCCCCGTCTTGGTGCACACCACCAGCTCGGCGCTGTTGTCGGCCAAACCGCTGGCCGCATTGATGACCCTGAAGGTGCGTCTGTCGTCTTCGGCCCATGCCTGTACGGCCACAACGGCCATCAGTACAACAATATATATTATTCTGAGTAATGGCTTCATCCTTTGGTTGATTGGTTTCTCGCCGACAAAATTACATAAAAATCGGGGTATATGCAAATTTTTGGAAACAAAAAGAGCTGCCCGCCGTCATTTAGCTGGGGGCAACTCTCTGTGCAGGCCTTAGCTGCTGATAGTCGAGGTGACAGGACTCGAACCTGCGACAGCCTGGTCCCAAACCAGGAACGCTACCAACTGCGCTACACCTCGATTCGCTTTAGCGGCTGCAAAGGTACACATTTTTATTGGAAACAAAAAAACGAAAACCAGAAATCATCCCTCCGTTTGCAATTATTAACTCAAAGTCCTAATGCTCTAACTACTCAGCGCCCCGAAATGAGATAGTCACCAAGCCGCGATAATAAGTAACTGATCAAAATTATCTTATATAAATGTATGCGCAGCCAAAGCCCAAAGGGCTGAGAAGATTACAGGCAGGGGCGAAACCCCTGCTAACGATGGCGGGTACGGTAGCCCTGAAGGGGCGACAGAGTGCTCTGCCACCCCTTCGGGGTTGCATTGACATACCCGGTTTAGCAGGGGCTTCACCCCTGCCTGTGGTCTTAGCGCCCCTTCGGGGCTGTCCCTGCGGATTGTATAATCTAATTATGTCCATCTACTTACTTATGAGTTTTTTACTACGAATTATACGAATTGCTGCGCATTGAGAATAATTCGTTTAATTTGAAAAATTCGTAGTTTATATAAGATAATTATGTTCATCTACTTATTTCATAAGCTTGGTTTTGAGTGGACACTGTGAGAACAGCGGATGACAAAGTAGGTGCCTACCATAAGCACACATGGAAGTTTAAAAGTGGCATTTTATTCGTCATTCGTCACTTGACACTGAAAATCAAGTGGTTATGCAGTGACGAATGAGTGACGAATGACGAATAAATCTGTTCAATTCGCTTTTATTTACAATTTTTACTCACTAAATAGCAGGTTTTCGCGTTGCCGTGCTTGCGCTGCAAGCTCAGTCAGGGCCGATAGCCGAGACCCTTCAACAACCCTACAGCTCCCCTTCAACTCCCCAACTGCTACGTTATCGGTGTTGTGCGGCAGTTCCGCACTGGTTGGCCGGATGCTTGGAACAAGTTGTTCAGACTATCCGCACAAGTAGTTTCAAATATCTGCATCACAATTTGAAACTGTGCAGGGTGTAGACCACCACAGGCCAATAGCCAGAAGACAGACACTTCGGAACAAAAGTTTACAAAATTTTCGGCAAAAAAGCACGCCTTTTGCCGAAAATCTCAAAGTTTGCTGTCATTCGTCACCCATTCGTCACTGCCCAACCCACTGATAATCAGTATCGAGTGACGAATGACGAATGAAATGGCCATTTTAAACTTTCATGTAGAGAGGATGCTGCTGCCTATAAATGTACTTCTTTGTCGACGACCGCACCGTTGACGATGCGGAACGAATTGAGGTGGATGCCCTCGTGCAGCGACAGGATGGCATAGCGTATAGAGGGATCGTTGGCCAGCCGCAGGTCTTCAGCAGAAGGACGCGACGGCGAAGCAGGATGGCTGTGCCAGTTGGCCAGAATCCTAAGACCGTTCTGCCGAGCATAGTGCAAGGCGGCAAACTGGTCTTTCGGTGCAAAGGCGAAGTGCTCTGGCGAGTGGTCGACATTCTCCATCCAGTAGTTCTCGGTGACAATGGCCTCGCCCTCCTCTCCGTCGGCGGCAGGAGAGAGCGTTCCCAACAGATAGCCGCACGACTCGTTGGGTGCGTCCTGCTGGGCCTGGGCGATGAGTTCGGCGATGACGTGTTGTTCTATTTTCATAACTACTCAGTGTTTATTTATGCAAGTCGCAGGCAGCCTGCTCGTAGTCGATAAGGTGGTCGATTATGGGATGGTCGCCACAGATGGCGCACGAGGGGCGCTGCTTGACGTTGATGGTGCGGAACTGCATCGTCTTGGCATCGAAGGTGAGCAGCCTATTGGTGAGCAGCTGGCCAACGCCAGTGAAATACTTCAGCGTCTCTGCCGCCTGGATGGTGCCAAGCATGCCGGCGATGGCACCGAGGACGCCCGCCTGCGAACATGTAGGCACAGCCCCTGGGGGTGGTGGCTCCTTGAAGAAGCAACGATAGCACGCCGTGCCCGGCAGATGGGTGAAGGTCTGGCCGTTGAAGCGCAGTATGCCGCCATGCGAGAAAGGCTTGCCCGCCATGACGCAGGCATCGTTGATGAGGAACTTAACAGGGAAGTTGTCGGTGCCGTCGACCACGAAGTCGTACTCCTTGATGATGTCGAGCGCGTTGTCCGAATAGAGGAACTCGTGGTAGGTGTCCACCTGCACGTCGGGGTTGATGGCCTGTATCTTCTCCTTGGCACTCTCTACCTTGGGAATGCCCACGTCCTTAGTGAAGTGAATCACCTGACGCTGCAGGTTGGAGAGGTCTACAACGTCGGCATCGATGATGCCGATGCGGCCTATGCCCGCAGCAGCAAGATAGAGCGCAACAGGAGCGCCCAGGCCGCCTGCGCCCACGACGAGCACCTTGGCATTGAGTATCTTTTCTTGTCCTTCGACGCCCACGTCTTGCAGCAGGATGTGGCGCGAGTAACGTTGTATCTGTTCTTCTGTGAAATCAATCATAGTTCTTTAATGATTAATTAGTAATTAGCAATTAGTAATTATGATAACTTTTGTCCCTTACAAAGAACACAAGAGCAAATGAATTGCATGCCCAAGTAATCATAATTTCTCATTACTAATTACTCATTACTAATTGATTGTTCCTCCTCCCATGAAGTAGAGGAAGTCTACACGGTCGTCGGCTTTCAGCTCGATGTTGTCCCATTCTTCGCGCTCGGCAAACTCTTCGTTCACCTGCACACTGACCATCTCGGGTTGTTTCACGTCGTTCTGCCTGATCAGTTCGCTCAGGCTGAGCGGCAGGGTTACTTCCTGCACGTCTCCATTTACATAAATCTTTGCCATATCTTTCTCTGTTTAATAAATGATGCTGCAAAGGTACGACGATTTCGCCGTGTAGGCAATCCCATACAGCAGGTAATTTGCATACCAAACGTTTGGTATGTCTAACCTAATGCTTGCACGATATCCGCCAGCAAGTCGGCAGGATCTTCCAAGCCAATGCTCAGGCGGACGGTGGTGTCGCTCACCGACATGGCGGCACGCTGCTCGTCGTTGAACAGTCCGAAGATGGTCGAGGCAGGATGGATGGCCAGCGACTTGCGGTCGAACAGGTTGGTGGCGCGCCGCACAATCTGCAGCTTGTCGATGAAGGCGAAGGCGGCTTCTCGCGACTCCAGGTCGATGGTGAAGACGGCTCCCGTCATGCAGCCATCGGGGCTTTGTGCATCGGGCGACGCAGCAAACTGCCCGAGCGACAGCTGGTAGAACGCATTGTCCCTAAGTCCTGGATAGTTAACCCGCTTTATCTTGCCCACCTGCTGGCACTGGCGAGCCAGCCACAGGGTCGAGCCAGCCTGCCGCTGATAGCGCATCTGCAGCGTGTCGAGCCCCAGCGTCTCCATGTAGGCCACCTGCGGCGTCATCAGTCCCCCCAGATTGGTCACCAGTTCGGTCTTCACCCTGGCCGTGAAAGCCATTCGCTTGCCCACCCGCCTGATGCGCGACTGCAGGGCTGGCGAGGGGTGCTGCGACCAGTCGAATGTGCCGTAGTCAAGCAGCAGACCACCCAGGCCGGTGCCACCGCCAGAGATATACTTGGTGCTGCTGACCACCTCGATGTCCACTCCCAGCTGGTTGGCATGGAATGTGGAGAACGGTATGATGGTGGTATCGGCTATCAAGGGTACGCCTGCCTGATGGGCAACGGTCGCAACCTGCCGGATGTCGGCAACGAAGAGCTGCGGATTGGTGATAATCTCGAAGAAGAGGGCGCAGGTCTTACTGTCAATCAGGCTCTCCACCTCTTTTATATTGGTGAAGTCTGCAAACCGTACTTCCACGCCAAAGGTGCCGAGGGTGTCGCGGAGCAATGACACCGAGTTGCCAAACAGGTGGCGCGAGGCCACGATGTTCAGCCCTGCAGCACTGACGGCTGTCAGTGCATAGTGTATGGCGGACATGCCTGTGTTCAAGGCTGTCACGCTGACAGCTCCCGTAAGCTGGCGCACACGTTCCTCAAGATCGGTGGTCGTGGGATTGGCAATGCGCGAATAGCTGGGCGCCATGGAGCGCCCGCAGAAAGCATCGCTCATGGCCTTAGCCGAGGGGAACTCAAAGGCCGCCGTCAGATAGACAGGCATGGAGAGTGCCCCATAGGCATCAGGCTTCTGATATCTGGTAGTCAGTATTTGTGTTTCGTATTTCACCTTCCTATGATTTTCTTTACTGCGATGACGAGCTTGTCAACATCCTCTCGAGTGTTGTAGAGGGCAAAGGTGGGGCGCACGCTCATCTCATAGCCAAGAGCACGAAGGGCAGGCTGAGCACAGTGGTGACCGGCACGCACGGCGATGCCCTCCTTGTCGAGCAGGGTGCCCACCTCTGGCACGGGTATGCCATCGAGCACGAATGAGACAACGGAGACGCGGTTCTTGGGATTGCCAATGAGCGTCAGGCCAGGAATCTGAGCCAGCTGCTCGCGGGCATACTCTGTGAGTCGGTGTTCGTGGGCCTCGATGTTGCGAATGCCCAAGTGGCTCACGTAGTCGAGGGCGGCCCCCAGGCCGATGGCATCGGCCACGTTGGGCGTGCCTGCCTCGAAGCGTGCTGGCGGCA
>ERZ842401.3195-NODE-3195-length-20719-cov-3.946090_pt1 | contig 20719 bp, 11 predicted proteins | sample MGYA00521270_ERZ842401 | MGnify/ENA primary metagenome ERZ842401 (study PRJEB31892, sample SAMEA3878208) | bioreactor metagenome | biome: Moose rumen | place: Sweden | collected 2011-10 | study: EMG produced TPA metagenomics assembly of the PRJEB12797 data set... | reverse complement strand
TAGGCCTCGTCCTTGAGCGTGTTGGCTTGCTGGTCGGCGTTGCCGCACTCGTGCAACTTGGCCATGATGTACCACATGGCGCCGTGTGTGTACTGGCCGCCGTTTTCACGCACACCCTCCGGGTAGTTCATGATATAGCCTGGCGAGGGTTGCGACTGTTTGAACGGTGGTGTGAGAAGCTGTATGATTTCGTGCTCGCGGTTCACAAGGCGGCTGTCGGTCTCGCGTATGATGCTCTCCTTTTGCTGCGCCGTGGCAACATCGGTGAGGATGCTCCAGGCCTGGCTGATAAGGTCAATCTGGCATTCGACGTTGTTGCGCGAACCCATCGGGTCGCCGTTGTCGAAATAGGCGCGCAGGAACCATTGTCCGTCCCAGGCCGTGTCCTGCAGTGCCTTGACGAGCTTTTGGCGGAAAGCTGACAGGTCGGCGCAGTAGGACAGGTCGGCATCGGGCATCTGCTGCGTCAGCTCTTCCATCTTGGGAAGCAAATCGACGAGGAAGAGGGCCACCCATACGCTCTCCCCCTTGCCACCGCTGCCCACGGACGACATGCCGTCGTTCCAGTCGCCGCAGCCCATAAGTGGCAAGCCGTGGCTGCCGATGCGGCTCATCGAGCGGTTTACCGCACGCCGCAGGTGCTCGTAGAGCGATGCGTATTCAAAGTCGGTGCTGCCCGACGATGATGCTTCGTATGGGTAACTGGCCGACATGTAGTTCATGCCGCGCTCATTCTCGCCAGGTGCCAGACTGTCGGCCTGGCAGAAGGGCACCCGCTCGTCGAGGATGCTCAAATCGCCCGTAACCTTGACATATTGGTGTGTGACGAAGAGCAGCCACAGGTAGTCGTCGCTGAAAGTGGTGCGCGCCCCGAGGTGCATGCTCTCGTGCCACCAGTGCAGCACGTCCCCTTCGGCGAACTGGTGGGCGGCATGGTCGAGAATCTGGCGTCGTGCGTATGCGGGGTCGGTGTAGAGAACAGACATCACGTCCTGCAGCTGGTCGCGGAAGCCGGTGGCCCCGCCTACCTGGTAGAAGCCGGCGCGTGCATACAGGCGCGAGGCATAGACTTGGTAAAGATACCAGCGGTTAAGCATGTAGTTGAATGCCGTGTCGGGAGTGCTGACCTGGATTTGTCCCAATTTGTCGTCCCAGAACTGCTGCATGTCGTCGAAAGCCTCGTTGATATGTCCGATGGTATGGGTTGTGGCATCGGAGCAGTCCTGGCCATTGCTCACGGACAGCACGAAGGCGACCTCACGGCTGGACTTTGGCGGCACATTGAGTTGCAGCCCTATCCTCTTGCGGTTGGGGGCCTCGAGCGAGTGGGTCAGACCCACGTAGTCGGGCTCGTCGGCGATGGCCGACAGTTTCAGTATGCATTGGTTGTAGATAGGGTGGTAGACATTGCGCACGCGTATACATCGCCCGGCTTCGTCCCATTCGGAGTGGAGATAGCGTGCGGTCTGTTCCTCGCTCACACCCATCACAAGCTTGTAGACCATGTCGAGCTTCAGCTCCTGCGGTTGGTCGCAGACACTCTCTATCCTCACCTGGTAGTATTTCTCCATCTTGTCGACAGGCACAAACACCCTCACGCTCACCTTGTAGTCGGCATATTCGGCATCGAAGGCCGACCAGCCCTGGCTGTGGCGGGCTGTGGCGGGAACGAATTGCTGCTTGTTGATGAGCAGCATCTCGCTGGCATTGTCGCGCACTATGTCGTTGCTCCAGCCGGTGAGTTTGAACTGCTGGGCGTTGTGGGCAAAGGTGAAACCCGCCATGGTCGAGCTTACGACACATCCGAACTTCGGATTGGCAATCACGTTGACCCAGGGCATCGGCGTGTTGGTGTTCGTCACCACGTAGTCGCGCCCGTCGTTGTCGAAGCCGCCGTATTGGTTGTAGAAGGCAAGGCTGCTCCATACCCTGAACTGTTTCAGTGGCTTCAGCGTTGCATACTCCTCCTTGTCCTGATAGTGCTGGTTGGCGTTTTCGAGGTCGCGGAGCTGCTGTTCGAGGGTGAGGCTTGAACTGGTGTTGAACGTGAGGCGTGCCACGGTTTTCAGCAATATGCGCTCGCCCTCTGTCACGTCGGCGCCGTCGAGCACGTACACGTGTCCGGCGTCGGTGTGGGTCGACCAAAGATGCTCGGTGTTCGACATGTTGCGGATAAAGTGGGTCAGGCTGTCGTGGTCGGCGCCGGTGGCGTCGTTGATGATTACAAGGTCGAGGCGCAGACCGTGAACCTTGAAGTACTCGAAGGCGCGCAGCAGCTCCTTGGCGTAGCCCGATTTCTCGAGGCGGTCGACCTCCAGCAGAAGGATGGCTATGTCGCCACTAATGCCGAAACGCCACAGACCGCTTTGCGACAGCGTGTTGCGTGCAAGGATGGCCTGCCGGTCGTTGCCGAGGGTGGCCGTTTGCGCCATGTATTTGCTTATGTTGTTGTAGAGCCGCATTTGGGCACCCTTGAGCAGCGAAAGGTCGGTCCGCATGTTGTTGAACACCGATGCCGTCTTGAAAGCATGTTCCACATCGACGGCTGTCTGGTAACGCTCGGTTATCTCAAGCAGTTGCTCGCGCGACTTGGCAAAAGCGGTGATGGCGTATGCCTCGACTTTTCCCCCTGGCTCGATGTGTACGCGTCGCCGCATTGACATGATGGGGTCGAGCGTGGTGCCCACGGTGCCGGTGAGCGTGCGGTGGCTTTCGATGATGGCTGGATGTTTCAGGCTGCCGCCGCGTCCGAGGAAGTTGAGGCGCGAGGTTTCGTATTCCACCAGCTGGTAGTTGAGTATCGGAGCATTGTCGGTCGGACACTCGGCTATCCAAAGCTTGTGCAGGGCAAAGTGGCGCGACCCGTTTGCGGCCGGACGGCTGAAGAGCAGGGCCTCGTGCGCACTGTCGTACTCGCTGCCAATCTTCATGCTGTTGAACACGCGATGGCTCTCGTCCTCGGCAGCTGTCGAGAGCACCACTTCGCCGTAGGTGGTCAGCTCGAGGTCAACGCTGCGGTTCGATCCGTTGCTGAAGGTGTAGCGCCTCACCTCGCCCGACCTGTTTTTGAACACCGTTATCTCGGTCTTGGTCTCGATATCGTTGTCAATGCGCGAGAAACTGATTTTGTCGCTGGCAAAGCTCACGTGGTACGACTGCGGCATGACATCGAGCGGGGCGTAGGTGGCCGACCATAGACGGTCGGTGCGCAGGTCGCGCACGAAGAGGTAGCAGCCGTGGTGGTCGGATGTGATTTTGCGGTAGCGGTTGATCATCACATTCTGGTAGCGCGAGAATCCCGACCCGCGGTCGTTAAGCAGCACGGTGTACTGCCCGTTGCTTACAACGCCTATCTCTGGCACTTTGGCTATCGTGTCGTAGTCGCGTGCATCGCTCTCGGTCTGGGTCTTGGTGTATTGGTCGCGCTTGTATTGTGTGACTTTCAAGTCTATATAGGGTTTTACCTGGGCTTTTTCCTTCAGCAGCGTCTCCATCGACTGCATGGCGGGCTCGTTCATGAAATAGCGTTGCATGCAGTTGCCCGACAGGTAGTTTGCCAGGCTTGCCAGTATCATCCCTTGATGGTGGGCGTAGTGCGCCATGACGGGCACTCGGTCCTCTTGGTCGTAGCTCTCGTAGAAACCATAGCTTTGGTCTGCGCTGCCCGACTTCATGCCAAGCGCTTTCAGCAGCTGTATGTTGTTGTAAACGGCGCGGTCGTCGATGCCTATGGCCATTATCGAGCTGTAGGGTGAGATGACGATGCGGTCGGGGGTGGTGTTCTGGAATTTGAGATAGGGTACGCCGAAAGCGTGGTACTTGTAGTTCTGGGCGTCGTCCAGCTCGTTGTAGGCGGTCTCGCTTATACCCCACGGCAGGGCCGCGGGCTGGTGCGCCTCGCGCTGCGCGTTGCGTATGAAGGCTCTTTGGGCGCGTATGGCGAAACTGTAGGTCTCGTCCATAAGGGTGTGCCTGTATGTTGGCAGGAAAATCAGCGGCATGAAGTATTCGAACAAGGTGCCGTACCACGAGGCCACACCTTTGTAGCCCTTGTATTGCACGAGCGTCTTGTCGAGGCAGAACCAATGTTTGTAGGGTGCATCGCCTTGTGCGATGGTCAGGAAACTGGTCAGCCGTGCCTCAGACGCGAAGTTGTTGTAGTGGTAGGGCAGCAGTGTGTGCGAACCATAGTCGTAGCCAATGCTGAACACGTCGAGTTCGGCGTTGTAGAGCTTCGTGAAGTCGCAGTTGTCGATTAGCCGTGTCACTTTGGCCAGCAACGCGCGTTCGCGGCTGTTGTCGTCGTCGGCAGGTTGTCCGCTCAGCCACCCCTTCAGCACATAGAGGCAGGCGATAAGGTTGCCCGAATCGCAGGTCGAGACGAAGAAGTGCGGCAACGCCTTGAGTGTTGATACGTCGTACCAGTTGAAGAGATGGCCGTTCCATTTTTCGAGTTTCAGCAGCGTGTCGATGATGTGCTCCAGCCTCTTCACTGCATCCTTGCAGGTGATGAAGTCGAGTTCGGCTGCGCTTATCACGGCGGTGAGCGAATAGCCTATGTTGGTGGGCGAGGTCTTGTAGTCGGTCTTTTTCTCGCGGTTCAGCTGGTAGTTGTCGGGTATCAGCCAGTTGTTCTCCTCGGTGAGCATGCTGTCGAAGAAGTGCCACGTGTCGCGTGCCAGCTGCCTGACCTCTTCGGTCTCGGCGGCGGTCAGGCTCTTCTTGCCTGCGGGCAGGCGTTTCCCAAGAATGTACATCAGCACGGGTGCGCCGCACCAGCTTACTATGCAGAATGCACCCGCCAAAACCGTCATCCACGGGAATCGGGCGGAAGCGTCGATGCAGAGCCACATCAGCACTGCTATGGCTGCGGCGCAAACATAGTTGAACCAGAATTTCGACAGGTACTCGCCGAGGGTCCCCTTGGTCGACTTCGAGGCCTCGTCGCTCGGTATCCAGTTGAGCAGGTTGCGGTGGCTGAACCGCATTCGGTAGCAGCTGCGCACTATCGCGTCGCAGTACATCCAGGCCTCTTTGGGCATCAGGGCGAACTGCACCACCGACCGCCACACCACGACCGCTATGCCGCGCATAAGGGTCATATAGTACTTGTAGCGTTTGCCGATATGGGGCAACTTGGCTATCTGCCCCATCAGGAAGAAGAGTATCGGCAGAAAGACGACGATGAGGGCTATGGTGGTCAGCGAAAAGGCCGCAACCGACCACAGGGTGAAGTGCGGCGAGCGGGTGGCGACCACGCTCATGACAAAGCCCGCGACAATCATCACCAAAAGACCTGGGTTGAGCAGGCTGCGACGCAGGTTGTCGAAAATCTTCCAGCGGCCTATGGCGTTCACTTGGTTCTTCACCTTTTCGCCTTTCTCGTTGCGAACCTGGTTTTTCAGCCAGCCTTTTATCTGCCAGTCGCCGCGTGTCCAGCGGTGGTGGCGTTTGGCGTCGTCGATATAGTTCGAAGGGTTGTCGTCGAACAGCTCCACGTCGTTGATAAGTCCGCACCTGATGTGGCAGCCCTCTATCAGGTCGTGGCTCAGGATGAGGTTTTCAGGGAAGGTGCCGCTCAGCACCTCCTGGAACACTCGCAGGTCGTAGATGCCCTTGCCGCAAAACGACCCTTCGTTGAAAATGTCCTGGTAGAGCTCAAACGAGGCTGTCGTGTAGACATCCAGGCCGCCCAGTCCGGCAAACAGTTGCGCGTATCGGCTTTTGTTTGTTACTTCAACGTCCACGTTCACACGTGGCTGCATGATACCGTAGCCGCCAACCACCTTGCGGTGGTCGCTGCTCAACTGCGCACGGTTCAGCGGGTGGGCCATGGCACCGATGAGTTTTTGTGCCGAATAGAGCACCAGCTCGGTGTCGGTGTCGAGGGTTATGACAAACTGTATGCTGCAGTTTGTGGTCGCGCGCCAGTCGCTTATAGTCTCGCAACGGAACCGTTTCGCCGTCTCGTCGCGGCTTGTGTTGCCCAGCAGCAGGTCGTTGAAATGCAATATGGCCCCGCGTTTCCGCTCATGGCCGAGCCAATAGCCTTCGCCCTCGTTCCATGCGCGGCGGCGGTAGACAAAGTTGAATATCGGTGCGCCGTATTTTTCATTAAGCTCGCGCACCTTTTCCAGACCTGCTTGTGCCACCTCGTCGTCCCATGGGGCCTCTTCCGTAGTGTGCGAGGCGGCATCGCCGATGAGGGTGTAGTAGAGGTTTTGGCTGTGCGTGTGCGTCTGGCTTGTGCCGCTTGACTGTCCGTCGGATGCCTCGCCTGCGGCAAGGTGCCCGTCGCCGCGGTTGAGATTGCTCAGATAGTATATCTCCAGCTGCTCAAGCAGTTGTATGGTCTTCTCTTTGTTTTTCAAGATGGTTGGCATGATGACCATCGTGGTGTACTCTTGCGGGATGATACCATCCTTGAATTTCAGTCTGAAAGTGCCGCGTGGCCGGTGCAGACGGTAGAGTATGAGGTTGAAGAGGTCGATTACCACCTGGCTCGCCGGCAGGACGAGCAACAGTGCGAACAGCAACGCCGCCCACCATATGGGCATGAATATCCAGGCCACCCCGATGGCTATGGCAAACGTGCTCAATGCCACAATCCAGATGTAGGCTTTCGACCTTGCGTGCCACCTCTTTGGCGGGAAGAGCTGCCAGCCTACATGCTCGCCCTTGGCATCGGCTTGCTCTACAACCTGCTTCACATAGTCGTATTCCTTCTGACCGTTTTTCTTGCAGTTGCGTACTATCTTGGCGCGGTAGTCGTCCTTGGTTTTGTCATACATCTGCTCGTACATACCGGCTTTCTCCCCGCACAGCGCTTTCTCCGAGTAGCTGACGTTTTCCACCACTTCGGCCACTGGCAGTTTGGTCATCTTCTTGAGCGAGTTGAAGATGTTCATCATCTGCAGGTTCTGCTTGGCAGCCTTGTCGAGACGCTCCATGCTCGGTTTCTCGGTGACTTTGTAGTGATGGGCGTTCTCTTTCTCGAGCTCGGCGCACAGCCTTCCCAGTGAGTTTATCAGCTCGCTTTTCATCAAGGGCAGAAGAGCATACACTTCGCGGTAGTTGAGGTAGTCTTTCTGGCTGGTCTGCACTTGCTTCAGGTATCTGAACATCAAGTTTTTGTCTACCTGATAGTGCGACCTCTTCAGGTAGGCTTTCAGCATGTCGACGAGCAGTTTCAGCCGTTTGCGCTCTATTTTCCACGCGCCGTGTTCTATGCCTTTCAGCTCCACTTTCATCGACTTCTCTTGCTCGCTGATGATGTAGTAGTTGTCGAGCACCCATTCGTTTGTACTGCCTACGGTACGCTGTTTTTTTGTCTCCTCTACCAGCAGCATGTAATAGCGCGTCACGCTTTTCACGCTCTGCCTGAACTCGCTGTAACTGTTTTTCATATATTTTGTTGTGGGGGTAGTGGTTTTCAGGTCTGCAAAGTTACTAAATTCTTACCACTTGTAGCGCAGTTGCAGGCGAAGCTGCTGCTTGTGGTCGCCGTCCACCTGCTCGTATCCGCTGCCCGTTTGCTCGCGGTCGGCGTATGCGGTCACCGAGTACTTCACGGCTATCTGCAGCTTCTCGGCCACTGTGTAGCGGGCAGTCAGGTAAAATCTCATCCCTTTGCCGTAGAGCTGCGTGCCGCCGTTGTCGTATTCCAGCCCACGCTCGGCCACGTAGAACCTCGTGTCGTAGTTTCCGGCGTCGAACAGCGCCACTCGCCCGTTGAAACTGAACGCTCCAAACGCTGCCGAGAAATCCTGTAGCAGCAGCATGCCTTGCGATGTTTGGCCGCTATCGTCGCGCAGGTTCGAATAGCCCACGCGTGTCCGCATGCCGAAGTGTGAGGCCTGCAGCTCCACGTCGCCATACAGTACGTGGCGGTTGTAGGTTTCGACGTAGTACTCGTTTGCGTCGGCTTCGCTGTTGTTGCGCATAAAGTTGCTGTAGCGGTGGCTCACGCGCAGACGTATGCTGCGGTTGCTGCTACTGCGCCTTGCGGCTATAAACTGGCGCGACAGTTCGGTTCGCAGGTCCACGCCCGCCGATGGCGAGTAGCAACGGTATCGCAGGTAGGGATGACGGTAGAAGTCGCTCTGTAGCAACAGGTCCACGCGCAACGGAAGGCGCGATTTCAGTGCCAGCCTGAACCCCTCTTCGTTTTGGGCCTGCGACGTGCGTCCCCAAGTCGACGAGTGCAGGTTGTGGTATTTTGCCGAGTAATTGCGGTAGACTACCGACAGGGTGTTGTCGCTGCTTATCAGGCAGTCAATCCCGGCAAACCCTGCCACCCCGCCGCCTTGCGACAGCGACACCTCGCCATACAGCAGCACACGCCGCCAACGGTAGCTTGCGTCAAGGCCGCCGTTGGCGTTGGTTCTGCCGCGGAAAGCGAATGTGTTGTAGACGTATTCCCTGGGTTGCAGCGGCAAGGAAAGCCATGTGTGGTACAGCGTCAGTCCGATATGCAGCCTCTCGTGGTTCCATTGCAGGTTGCCGCCGAGCAGGTGTTCGCCGAGAGTCGACCACTTGGCGATTTCGGTGGCCGTGCGGTGATAGCCCGATGTGCTTATGGCCGTTGCCACGTGGTTTGCTGTGTCGATTGTGGCATCTCGCCGGGCATACGAATAAAACGTGCTGAGCTCCAAGCCGTGGGGCAGCCCCAGGGTGGCGGCCACGCCTTGCAGGTAATCATATTCGGTAAACGGCGAGGCCGCGCAGATGCCACGACCGTAGCGGTAGCCAGTGGCCGACCAATTCTGAAACGCACGGCTGCCCGACCAAAGCGTCAGCCCCTGCCCGAACTGAAGTCTGTAGCGCCCCACCGCCACCGATTTCAAAAGGCCTATGTCGCGAATAATCAAATGTCCGCTGTACAGGTCAAACCCCTGTTTGTGACTCCCGTAGAAAAACCCTTCACCAGCATCCTTCTCGGCCGACAGCTGTAGCGACAGTTTTTCTTTGTAGGCGAACTTGTAGCGACCGTACAGACGGTAGGGGCGTCCCTCGTAGGTTTTCTCCGTGTAGCCCCTTGCACGCTCAAGCGCCACCGTCGTCCCGGCCACAAGGTTGTGCTTCCCCTTACGCAGCATTTCCTTGAGTCGGTAATGCTTGCCATCGGGCTTCTCAAGGCTGCAGAACTGTTTCAGCCGCTCTACAGTTGCTTCGTCCATACCGTTCACCTGCAGCATCTCCTCCCAGGTGAGTATATAGCCGTGCTGCACGATATAGGCACGCAGCAAGTCGCGCTGGAATGTCGTGAGCAACCACTCTGGCACGTAGGCGTTTGTGTCGTTTATCGCTATCGGTGTCTCCATTGCGTCCGAAAAAGCGTCGATCAGCTCGTCTATCGCCTCTTCGTCGCCTGTCTCGTCGCAGCGCTCTATCACGTCGCCTATTGTCTGCGCACATACACTTGCGGTGGCAAACAAGGCCATCCACATCAACGCCAATTGCACTAATCGTAAGGCACTACCCATGTCGCTGTCAGAATGAGTATACTATTGTGGCGCCGGGAGACAGGCCGGCGCGCGAGTGCACGGCCACGCACAGGCTGGCGGCTATATGCTTGTGGCGGTAGCCTACGCCAATACTGTATACCATTGGTGAGGTTGCAAAGCCCGCCTGAAACAGCAACCGGTCGACGAGGCAGTATTCCGCGCCGAGCCTCACCCTTAGCGGGTCGTAGATGTTTTTTTCCAACTCGACTGTCAGCAGGAGTGGTTTCAGCGGTTGGTAGGCACACCCGGCGTTCAGTTGCACGGGTATCTTGTACGTGCCGTCGCGTCTGACGAAAAAGGGGTTGAAAACCGACGCGCCAAACGTCAGTTTCTCTGTCGGGCGGTATTGCACGCCCACGCTGCCGGTCGCCGAGTTGAAATTTTCGTAGTGTCCGTCGTTTGTGCCGCTGTGCAGATAATAGATGCCCACGCCCACCGTGACCTGTTTCGCGACTTTTATGCCGTATTGCGCCGCGACTGTCTGCTCGTTGTAGCTGCGGTCGCCGAAGTGGGTGTACCACAGTGCCGCCGCGCCTATCTTGGCCGTGGGGATGCTTGCCGCCACGCTTTTGTAAGCCATGCCCTTGAGTGCAAGCAACTGGCTGTAGTCTATTGCCACGTTCCAACCGTGAAGCCATCCCAATGTGGCTGGGTTCACATTGCAGCCGCTGAAGTCCATCATCGCCACGCTCGCCCCACCAAGCGCCCGGCACCTTGCCGAGAGTGCGAATGGCTCAAACTGCGCCCTTGCGTTGCAGCTCCCTGCCGCAAGCCACACCACAAGGCCCGCCACGCACAACCAAACCCTCAGTTGTGTTGTCATATTCGCCGCCAATGTTGCGCAATCTCGGTGCATGTCCATCATGATAAACACCGCAAAGTTACACTTTTTTCGCGATTTGCGGCACATCGAAGCCACATATCGGCTGTGATTTATGAAAAATGGCTATCTTTGCATTGTGAAATGGCATAATTTCGATGAGCGATGAACGATAATCTTGACCCCACAGGACGGTCGCAGAGCGCGCAGGAGCGCGAGGTGGAGCGTGCGCTGCGCCCCACGGCGTTCCGCTCGTTTGCCGGCCAGCAGCAAGTGCTCGACAACCTCAAAGTGTTCGTGCACGCCGCAAAGACGCGCGGCGAGCCGCTCGATCACGTGCTGCTCTACGGCCCTCCGGGCCTTGGCAAGACCACCCTTGCACATATTATCGCCAACGAGTTGGAGGTGAACCTGCGCATGACCTCGGGGCCGGTGCTCGACAAGCCTGGCGACCTTGCAGGCCTCCTGACCAGCCTTGAAGCGCATGACGTACTCTTTATCGACGAGATTCACCGGCTGTCGCCCGTTGTCGAAGAATATCTCTATTCGGCCATGGAGGACTATAAGATTGACATCATGGTCGAGTCGGGGCCTGCCGCACGCTCGGTGCAACTCACTTTGAAACCGTTCACTCTCATCGGTGCCACCACCCGTTCGGGGATGCTGACAGCCCCTTTGCGTGCGAGATTCGGCATCAACTGCCGTCTGCACTACTACGATGCCGAGACGCTCTCGCAGATAGTCAACCGCTCGGCGGCGTTGCTGAATGTGAAAATAACCAGCGAGTCGGCGCTCGAGATAGCCCGCCGCAGCCGTGGAACCCCGCGTATCGCAAACCTCTTGCTGCGACGTGTGCGCGACTTTGCACAGGTGAAAGGCGATGGCACCATAACTCTTGATATCGCTCGCTTCGGCCTCAATGCCCTGAATGTCGACAGCCACGGTCTCGACGAGATGGACATACGCATCCTCTCCACTATTATCGAGAAGTTCAAGGGTGGCCCTGTGGGGCTTACCACCATTGCCACCGCCGTGGCCGATGATGCTGGCACCATCGAGGAGGTTTACGAGCCATTTCTCATTCAGGAGGGCTACCTCATGCGGACACCGCGGGGCCGCGAGGCCACGCCCCTCGCCTATCAACACCTCGGCAAAATCAAAACCAGCGGCGACCAACAGGCTCTTTTCTGATGCGTATGAAGCGGGATGATTTTTTTAATTTTTTTTTCCGCCACACACAATAATGATGTAAAAAGCAGGTTATATATACCAGACAAAGTCAAATGCGACAGTAGCTCAGTTGGCAGAGCGGCGGCTTCCCAAGCCGCAGGTCGCGGGTTCGAGCCCCGTCTGTCGCTCAAGTGGTTGCGATGATTAAGAATTTTTTTCTCAAAGGGAATATGGTTTTGATGGCTGTGTTCCCTTTGTTTTTTTCGTTGTCGACATGTCTGTCTCCGGCAAGTGCACAGCCATCGGCAAACGACGGTTTTTCCGAGTACCGGGTCTTCGGGCCTGGCGACGACAACTCTTTTTGGCGCATCCCTGCGATATTGTGTCTCGACGACGGCACGCTGATCATAGCCTGCGACAGGCGGAAGAACGACGAGGGCGACCTGCCTCACGACATAGATGTGGTGGTGTGCCGCAGCGGCGACAATGGTCGCACCTGGAGCAGCCCGCTGACGGTTGCCTGCGGGGAGGGGTATGGCCGAGGCTATGGCGACGCCGCTTTGGTGCAGTGCGAAAACGACGACATTCTCTGCACCTTTGCCGGAGCCGGCGGCTTTTGGAACTCTACAGCCGAGAACCCTATCAGGACATACATGTGTCGCAGCCGCGACAGAGGTCTCACCTGGACAGCGCCTTCGGACATCACCGACCAGCTATGGGGCGACCGTGCCATGAGGGAGGAATGTCGTGAGTATCGTGGCTCGTTCAATGCGTCGGGCAACGGTCTGCTTCTCAGGAACGGAAAAAACAAAGGACGGGTCATGTTTGTGGCCGCCATGTGCCACAAGGATGTCTGGAGGGCTGACAACTATGCTGTGTACACTGACGATTGCGGCATTTCGTGGCATTTGTCGGGCGTTGCCTACATGGGAGGCGACGAGGCGAAGACCGTTCAGCTTCCCGACGGCAGGTTGCTTATGAGCATTCGCCAAAACGGGGCGAGAGGCTTTGCCTGGTCGAGCGACGGCGGCGACAGTTGGCACGCGCAAGGCCGGTGGGACGACATGAAAACCAATGCTTGCAACGGCGACATGCTATTGCTTGACACTTTCGACAACAAGGCCGGCATGCTGTTGCATTCGCTGCCAAGCTCGGTGGAGCGCGAGGATGTGTCGGTATTTGTCAGCTACGACGGCGGTACCACTTGGCCTCAACGTGCTGTTTTAGTCGAGGGACCGTCGGCCTACAGCTCGATGACGCGCCTGGCCGACGGCACGATTGCGGTGTTTGTTGAGAAACTGGTTGACGGCAAAACCGAGCTGTGGTTTCAGAATTTCACCCTCGACTGGCTGAAGAGCGCCTTGCACTGAATGAACGCCCCGCATGGGCAATGAGCTGTCAGCCCGGTGCATCGCCATGGGTAAGCCAGAACCTCGATCCTCGCCCTGTAGGGGCAAAAGAATAACCTCTGCGAGGCTTATTTTGCCCTTGCAGGGCGTTTGTTAACCACACCGATGCAGCGCGGTGTGGATTCGCTAAACGTGGCCGCTGCTGCCGTGGCCTTTGGGGAACTGGGAAAGGACAGCTACGGACGTCGTATTTTGCGGTGAACCGCTTCGAAGGGGCTACCACACTGTAACCGTGCTATCGTATGACGATTGGCAGCGAAGCCGCCCGGGGCAGCGCATCGATTCTTTCTCAACAGGTCATTTTCCGTCCATCACGAGCCTGACCGACAATCCGGCATACCAACTTTCGGATAGCATAAGATCGACATAGCCGAAATTATGGCCGTGTATGGACTCATGCGACATAATATCGAAAGATAAGTACACTGCGTCGTGCTCATTGAATATATCTGACGACCAGTAACCGTTTTTGTCGCAAAAGAAGTTGAAATCTTCATTCTTCACGAATCTCGATTTGTATATATTTCCATATCGGCATCCGGCTTCGGGCAGGAATATCGCGCCGGCGTTCTCGAGGGCAGCCCATTCTTCGAGTGTGTAGGTATTGGTTTCAAAGCCGTAGGCACTTCCTGACATAAAAAGGATATCAGTTGGTTGTTCCCAAACGTCAGGCAGTACAACCACCCCCGTGTGGCAGTCGTCGATGGTGGCGAATGCCCATTTATCGTCGGCGCACTCCCTGTCGCGGAAGAGGAATATCCATTCATCGCTCATCAGTGTGCGCCACATGCCTTTGCGGTTTCCACCGTTCTGGATTGCGTTATATACGCCCCAGTCGTCCTGGCTATAGTCACGGTCATCATCGTCCCACTGGCTTTTGCCGTACAGGTCGTTGCCAGTGTTGAATGGATCACTGCCTGCATAGTATGGAGGACGGACGGCGCCGCTCGTTCCAAAGGCGAAAAGGTCAATCCAGCCGTCATAGGCTGAGTCGATGTATTTGTTGTCCTCGCCTATGATGTCGTACTGATTTTCGGCAAAACGCCATGTGCCGGTCGAGGCCTGGTACTGAAGGTTTCCGCGTGAAAAACGCACCTGTTTGCCCGGTGCCACTGTGAAGAGCGATTTCGTGGACCCGTTGCGGTTGAAAGCCTTGTCGCCCCCGCCGCACGATACAGTCAAGATGGCGATAAATGAGAGTAGTATTGTGTTCGTTCTGTTAATCATTGTCTTGGAATTTGTAGGCAGCCGCATGACACAGATGCTTGGTTATGTTGAAAAAAAATAAAATCTTCGTTATACAGATTTCTGCAAGAGGTAAGAGTATCTTCGAAGTTCTGTTCCTCGTCGATTTCCGTGCCATCGTTATGCTCACAGCCAGCAAAACCAAGCATCGATACAGTAGCGAGAATGCAGTCAATAATATTGATAAACAGCTTATTCATAGCATGAAATAAAGTTGGAAAATCAGGTGTAAAGATAACAAAAAGATGCGGGTTGACAATTAAGTTCCTATAGAATTAACTTTGAACATACTATAAATTGTCTCCACTACTGTATTTGCGTTTTATCCAGTGTTTCGCTTATATGTTGAATTTTAGGTGTTACATTCCAATCATGGATTGTTGATATATTGTACTCTCAAGCAATAATTGTTTCATTGACGCATACTGAAGACGAAGAGTCGTAAGATGTTTATATTCTTTATGAATTATAAAATTTCGAATGATTTCACTTTTAGGCATACATTTTTTTTATACCATATCTCAATTCGATATATGCCAGATTTCCAATATCCAAGTGTTTCGTTACCCCAGCCAGATAATATTAATTCATTTTTACCCGTATAGACATTGCCCGAATAAGAAAAAGAGTATCCGTAAGGTGATTTATTCGAATAGCTTAATTCCCCAGATGGTTTGAACAATTTTATGTCCAATGGGATAATTTTTGAAGTGTATCCTATATAATGAATCTTAGGGTTTAGAAACATTGTTACGGAACTATAGATGGGTTGTCCAAAATCCGTTTGCAGCGCTCCACCAGAGAATGTATTTGCAATTTCAATATCAGTAATTATTATGGGATAAACGGATGTTATCTTCTCTAACATACTGTTTGTTTCATCCAACTTGATGTTCAATGACGACAATATGCTGTCACGGGATGATATTATACAGTCGCGAGATGCTATGATTTCATTTTTCTCCTGTAAGGATAATTTGGAGTCATTAAGCTCGTTACGATTCCATATATTTAAAATGACAAGAGCGACAACTATGAGAAAAAAAATTGTTTTATTTCCTTTTTGCTTCTTGAGCTTGTTGTACTTGCTTCTTAAATCATCGATTGTATCAGATTGTTCCCTTAATATATGGCTGTAACTGGTCAGCAACTCGATTTCTGCCGATGTCTTGACAATGTATATTTTGTAATACTTTCTCAAGGAATTGCTGATCTCGTAAGCACTATCCTCTATGCTATGTTTAGCTATAGTTAATTTCGAAATTGCGACGGATGCAGCAGGGAGTTCAGAATATTTTAATGACTTATCATTAGTCAACCTTGACAATAAATCATCTGTAAACATGTCAAGATGCATCCTTTCATCAGGCAAACAGGTGTTTGCTAAAATCAGTTCTCCATCATTGGAAAAGTGAACTATTACTCCGTTGGTTACAAAATGTTGGAATGCATTGTCCATGTGGTTGAACCATTTCACCATGTCGCATACAACAGCGGGGCACGAAACACATATTCCCCAAAGACCTTTCCTGCCAACTTGTCTAATATATCCATAATGGAGCAGATTGCCGTCGCGTTGAACGGCAATCTGCACTTTGTTTTTTGCTTGCGCAAGCAAATCCCTAAAGACTTGTTGCATATGACCATCAGTCGGATATGAGGTCAGTCCGCCCCCCAGATCGGCAAAATAAGCAATGTCAAAAGTCATTATTTATTCGAAATGGATAATCCCCTTATTGTCATCAATCGTAATGACTGTACCCATCTGACTAAAAATAGAGTTACCAATCAATACATCTGCAATAATATTGACTTGTACACCCGCTTCCACAGTTGCACTATGTTCTTGCCCTTTAGTGTCTGTTAGTGATACATTCATTCTTACCTGTGGAATTGTCAGCGTTGATCCGTCAGCAATACTTACTTCAGTCACTCCTACGTCTGTTTCATTGATGGTGTTTCCCTTTATGAGACTAAGCAATTCCATTTCAGAGATAGACATTGTGGAGCATCCTGTGTCAAAAATGGCGTTTACACCAGATACTCCATTCATAGTGACCATCACATAGCGCACGCCATTTTCGTTAATAAACGGTATATCAAACCCTTTTTTCCTTTTTTCAACCACCTCTTTCGTTGATTTGCCTTTTTTCTTGTCCATACTGTAAGGATCGTATTTTACTTTGTCTTTGCCGTCACAACTTACGAAAAAAAGAGATGCGGCAATAAGGTATAATACTATTCTTTTCATTTTTGTATAATATTTAAGGTTCGTTTGTTTGGCTGTTTGTCATAAGGCACTTTTTCGTCATCTGGGTGACAATAATAGAATTTTGCCATTTTAGATTTGCTTAGAATTGTCACGCCTCCATAGGCATTGGTAATGCATCCTTCCGATGCATACAATCTATAGCCAGCAGCAACCGGGTTATTGCAAGTTATGGTCAAAAGATCATTTGGACTTACATTCCCGCCATTAACTACCGTTTGACCGTGCTGATTTGATATTGATATTATAACATCTTGTGTTTGCGTAATGGATGGTGTTTCTTGGGGGGGGGTAACGATTTGTGCTACAGTGGGGGGCGTCACTTCCTCTTCTATTTCAAAAGTCGTTCCCGTATGCTCTGATTGCCTTCTATTATCAGTCACTTCTTCAACCTTTGCGAGATTTCTGCCGTCGGCAGGGGTGTCTTCCGAATTTTTTTTTAGACCATTCAAATTAGAAGACACAAGATAAAGCAGTACGGCCAATAGTATTGTATTTATCAGAGGAAAAACAATACTTAGTTTTATCCAGGGGCTATCATTATTGATAACTTTTTTTGCAGATTTCGCAACAATGTCTTTTGTTCCCTGAACTTTCTTGTCCACTGTGCCAATTACGGCTACTACATCATTTATTTGTTTTTCTAATTCGGCATTGTGTTCTTTTAGTTCGGCATTTTCGGATTGTAGTTTAGAAATTTCGGCATTTTCTCGTTTGTCTGTGTTCGATGCAGCGGCACTCGCTTGATTTGCCACTTTCTGCTTTAGCTGCGAAATAGTGGCAAGGGCATCTTCATATTTCTTTTTATATTCGTTGTTTTCTTTCATTGAGATAAAGTTTTTTGACACATAAGATACCCCAGACTCTTTAAGTGTCTTAATGAATGCATCGCCATTACAATCTTCGACGTTAAATGCTGATGGTTCATTTTCTTTACTATATTCAGGTATAGGGACAAATGGCCCGCAGATATTTGCAATGCACGATATAATATCATCCATCAAAGACGCAAAGAAGGATTTCTTTTCATCGAAATTTTCAATAAGAATTCTGTTACTATCAAGTACTTGTTCCAGTTGTAGCTTATTTAGTACCTCTTCAAAGACAGAGTACAATTTGATTCTGTCAGTAACCAAATAATCCTGAATGATGATTGTGGTGGCCACATAACCGCCTGGGCGGTTAGCTGCATCGTGTGAGGAAATAAAGTATGTGAAAACACTAAATGACTGCCCCTTCCACTTACGAAGAGAGACTACCATTAACTGCCTCTTAGCACAATAACTAGAAAATGTTGTACTATCACCAAACGTCTCGTCTTTTATTTTTTCAAGAAAATCATCGTTTTCTCCAACTTTTTGGGGAAATCGATAAGTGTCACGTAATTTACCGTGGTAAAAACCTATAATATTCATACAATCCACTTATAATTTTCGGATTATTTCTTTCCACAGTAATTGGGGGTAAATGTCAGCAGAGATATTATAATGTTGAATTGGATTACCCTCGTCATCTACATCATCGCTGTATGACCCTGTTGAAAACACCATGAATTTAAAATCATCATACGTGATGAATCCCCCCAATATTTTCTTCTTCAAACTATTGAACACATGGGCGTAATTCTGTCTGGCCTCCAATTCGGCTCCTGGCTTGTTAATAATCTTATGGGTTGTTCCATAACTGGTCTTATCCAATTTGTTGTAGAGAAGGATAAACTTGTCTTTAGGTTGAGCAAGAGGCATGAATACATTAATCAATCTGTCTGCATATTTACCTCTCATTTCAGAGTCCGAACGGAATGACCTGTGGATTTCCACACTGGAATCAAAGTCCAGAAGGTAGATAAAAACCTTCTTGTTTGGGACGTTGCCACTGCATATCTGTTGCAAATACTGTGGGGGCTGTGCCGCGGGATTTGCTGGATTGAAATAGACCTCACCGGGTGCCTCTAAATATTGAGCAACTTTTGTGCCTGATGCGTCCTTGATTTGAATAAGTAAATCAGTAACGCTTCCAGGCATAGCATTGTTGGAGTTTACACACTCCATAAATTTGTTGCAATCCTCAACATATTTGGCAGTATTCAGATAACTGTAGTCTGGGTCTATTTTGTATCCTTGCGTATGTAGATACTTGCCAATGCGAACCATTATCATACTTTTGCCACTTGTTGCAGGTCCAACAACGATAATAATCGGTGTTCTAGTGTCTGTGATTTGATAATTTGTCATATAATGAATGTTTTAATTAATTTTTAAAGAACAGGAATAGGAGCAAAAATGCAACAATATCTATTATCAAAGAGATGAGAATCCATTGAATAATGGTCATATAGCTGGGCATATAGCCTTTAAGTATTTCTTTCCAGACAGTCCACGTGTCAAACATGTGTTTTGAAGGATAAGTCTTGTATCCACACATCTTCTGAATCTCCTCTCCATCATCTCCCTCAATGGTTTTATATGCTATCTGCGCATCAAGAAACTCTTGGGGCATATGATCTATAACTATTGCATTTTGTTGCCCGCTGTAACTATAATAAGCCTTTACGGAACCATCTTGCTGAACCGTTCGTAAGTCTCTTCTCTCGTCATTTTTCTCCAACCAGGCAATTGTATCAAGGAGGCTTTGGTATTTTCGTCCTTCAACCTTTTGCAAATCATAATAGCGGTCAATTGATGCAAGTTTCCAGCGGAGCTGTCCGTTTACACGGCGAGAGAATACATCATATATCGCTTGCAGTTGGGCACGGCCTGTTTGACCTTTATAGCCACGGTCGGTTGCATCATTGTAAATAACATAATGATTATGGTCTTTGTAGCGGGCTGTGTCGCGACGCAATTCTTGCTCAATGCCTTTTAGATACAGAATACACTGATCGCCAAATCCTTTATGATTAGCCAGTGTATTATTCAACTCATTGCGGAAGCTGCTCAGCCCATTATTAACTGCACTTTCTGTGACACTACGAGCGTCTAAATGTTCTTGCTCCAGGCGTTTTTGCACTTCGGTACTATTTTCTGTCAAGTAGTCCTTTGCGGCAATCAATTCATTGTTCAGAACAGAGAAACCATTCTTTTGCACAAAGAAATAATGGACATTGGTTGTGAAACTGACTCCCCAAAAGACAATGAAGCCAAGAAACTCAAGGACAATAAGCGTTTTTGATGTAGGCTCGGTGATTTGCTGTATAAACTTTGTCAATAGCCAGCCCGCCAGGAGTGCTACTATGAACACCATGATGTAAATCAGCCATAGGCTTGTGCCTTGCATGAGGTTAAGGGACAGCGACGTGGCAGTGAAATAAGCACTGAACGCTGCAAAAACCAAATACCCAATAAAAAGGGCAATTTTTGTAATTACTTTACTCATAACTCATTATTTGTTTTAAGATTAAGCTGAAAAATGATTATTGGTGTCCGATAAAAAATCACATATTAGTCCGTCCTTAAAAATAAGTTAAAAAAATTTTTGCAAAAGTACTTTGGTGGAAAGTTTTGGTGGATGTTTTGGTGTGGCGGTTTTTACCTTGTTTTGTGGTTGTTTTTACCACAGCCAGAGCTGGCTTTGAGATGTTGGACGGTGGATGCCTCGCCATGCTATTTGCCTACCATGAAGAGGTTCAGCTCTATGCTGGCGTCGAGCAGGAAGTCGTGCCTCAGCAGGCGCGAGGCACGGATTATAAAGTCGCTGTCGTGGTTGGGACGGCCCAGAAGCTTGTACATGTTGCTTCGGTCGCAGTGCATCTGCTCGGCGAACCACGCTATGCTGCGGTTCTGGTGCCGCAACTCTTCTTTTATCATCTTTCCGAAATGTACGTTTGGCATGGTTTGACTGTTTTGATTGCCGTGCGGGGGATTGCATACGCGGGGGTGCGGATGTATGCAATGCAAACACAAAGAAAGCATAGAACTCGTGTTGTCAGTCCTATGAAACTGAGGCATCGCCAAACGCCTTATCGGAATAGAAACTGCTGAACCTTATCCTATGCTCCCGATATGCTGTGGCTCTGGTGGCCATGACATACGGTATACGCAACAGGCATCAGTGTCAGATCCTCCGATGTTGTTTTGGCGAAATTCCAGTTTCGGACCTGCAAATGCTTTGTTTTGCATCGCACGACGTGACTTATCGTCGTTTAACGCTTGCAAAATTACACAATTTGTTTGGAATGGAGGTTGCGGGTCGAACCCGCAATGAGGGAATGAAAAAAGGCTGGTCATCAGACCAGCCTTTTTTGCAGAGGTCGCTTCCGGATTTGAACCGGAGTAGCAGGTTTTGCAGACCTGTGCCTAGC
>ERZ842401.3194-NODE-3194-length-20722-cov-4.858325_pt1 | contig 20722 bp, 14 predicted proteins | sample MGYA00521270_ERZ842401 | MGnify/ENA primary metagenome ERZ842401 (study PRJEB31892, sample SAMEA3878208) | bioreactor metagenome | biome: Moose rumen | place: Sweden | collected 2011-10 | study: EMG produced TPA metagenomics assembly of the PRJEB12797 data set... | reverse complement strand
ATATCCTCAGGCAGGCCCTCATCCATCAGCGAGGTGAAGAACACCATCGCCAGCAACGGGAACACTACCATGCAGAAGCCGTAGATGCGATTCGTATAGAGAATCTTCAGTTCACGCTTCGCGACCGTCCAGATGTTCAGCAGATATTTCACTTCTTCAGTATCAACGACATACCAGGGCGCAGACCCTCAAGTTTCTCTATCGGACGGGCCTTCACCTCGAAGGTCTTCAGGTCATACTGGCCGTTGGCCTTAGTGGCCTTCCACACGGCATACGAACCCTGATCCTTCAGGTAGTAGACCTTCATCTTGATTTCCTGATTGAAGGCAGGCACGAAGGCAGTGAACTCAGAACCCACCTTCATACCGTTCAGCTGATCCTCACGGACGTTGAACGTTCCCCAGATATCGTCCATCATCGAAATCGACATAATCGGCGAGCCGGTGCCAACGAGTTCTCCCACCTTGGGGTAGATATCGCTGACCTCACCGTCCATCTGGGCCGTCTGCACAGTCTCATGGATATAGGCGTTCACCTCCTGCACGGCTCCCTTGGCACGACCCACCTGAGCAGAGGCGGCCAGTTTGTCTTCCATACGGGCACCGTTGACCGCCATGTCATACTGGCTCTGAGCAGCCTTCATCTGGGCTTCCATTGCCTTGTAGTTGGCATAGACCTCGTCGCGCTTCTGGGCACTCATCACCCCTTCGTCGTAAAGACGTTGAACACGATTGTATGATTTTTCGGCGATCTCAAGTCCAGCCTTTGCTTTCTGTAACATCTGGTAGGCAGCCTGCACCTGCTCCTTGCGAGCACCGTTCTGCGCCATCTGGTCCATAGCCGAGGCTCCTGCCTCCGCACTCTGCGCCTGCTGCATCTTGGCCCTCACCTCAGGCGCATCGAGAATGGCCAGTGTGTCGCCGGCCTTCACAAAGTCACCCTCTTTCACCCGAATCTCCAGAATACGTCCGGGCACCTTGCTTGACACACGATATTCTGACACTTCCACCTGTCCTTGTATGATTTCGGGATCACGCCCCAAAGCAAAAAAGCCTATCAAGCCCATCAATAAGACCACAGTTACAAATCCTAAGATTGCATACAGGATGCTTTTATGCTGTGTTTTTGCTGACATAGTTGTATTTCAATTTATGATTTACTATTTTCTGTTTACGATTCTCTTGCTGCGAAATCAATATTTCAAAGTGCCCAGCGATTTCTCAAGATCCACCTGACTCAATTTCATGTTGATCTCGGCATCAATCTGCTGCGACTTAGCCTGCAGCCAGGCTGTCTGTGCCTCCATCACGGTTGTAGGTGTGGCAACGCCTTCACTGAATCCGAGGTTAGCCATTCGCAGGTTCTCGTCAGCCTTTTTGACACTGGCATTCGCCATCGCAAGCCGTTTCTGGGCCTCATCCACACGATAGGCATTCTGACTCACCTGCAGTTCAATCTTTTCGCGAGCTTCCTCCAATTCCAGCGAGGCAATGGCTGTTGCTCCCTTCGAAGCACGCACTTTGTACATCACGTCGCCCCAGTTCCAGATGGGCACACGCACCAGCACACCTACATTCCAGAAACCGTTGAATTTTCTCTCGAAGCCGTTCAGCACGCTGGGATTACTGATGGTATAGCCGCCTGTGAGGGCCACCATAGGCAGATTGCCAGCCTTCAGCAGTTTCGTTGCCTGCTTACTGATGGCCACCGTGTTGTCCAGCATTTTCAGTTCAGGGCGGTTCTCAATAGCTGTCGCTACATCCGGTCTTGCCTGATAGGTCGCCACGTCCAAGTTCTCAGCATCCTCATCGGCCAGCGTGACGGGGTCGTCCATAGGCAGTCCAATCATCTGACAGAGCAACATGCGCGAGAGTACCAGGCCGTCGTTCACCTGTTGAACGGTCATCTCGGCCTCGTTCACTTTCACACTGACGCTCAGTCCGTCGCTTTTCGTAGCCACGCCCTCCTCTATCATGCGCTGTACATCGCCTTCCAGTTTTTTCACAACGGCCAAATAGCTCTCGGCCAACCGTTTCTTGTGTTTCAGCGACACCACCTGCCAATAGGTCTTGTCAACGGAGTAGATAATCTCCTGCCGTTTAGAGTCGGCTGTATTCCGGGCCATTTCCTCTCCAAGATCGGCCATCTTGTTCATCGCAACGATACTGCCGCCCATGAACACAGGCTGTACGGCCATCACCGAACCGGCCCATATATGACGAGTGTCGGTCTTGAAAGCATCAACAATTTTCTGTCCTTCAGCATTGAGCAGCATTGACATTCCCGTACTTACAGGAATTCCAGTCAGTGCAGCCAGACCAGCAAAACTGTCGCCTAGTCCTGACAGAGTCGTCTTCTGTTCGCTGTTCAGCAAGGAGATTTCTTCACTCGTGAACTGATACGTACCGACAGCCGACACATGCGGCAAATATTTGGTGCGCGCCGACTTGCGGATATTCTTTGCCACGTCCTGCTTCAACTCCGAGACATTCATCTGTTTGTTGTTGCGTAGCGCCATAGCCCTGCAACTGTCAAGCGACAGCATCTGCTGTGCTCCTGCCTGCAGGCTTATAGTCAGAAGAGCCGCCATGAAAGGCACCTTCCTCCAGTTTCTTGCATGGCTCAACCTAAAATATTTTTCCATATTTATTTAAAGGTAAAGGTCTTCGTACCAATCATGTTGCCCTCTGAGAAGATGCTGACGCGATATTCACCAGCAGCCAGAAACTCGTTCACATTCCAATAGGTTGTGACCGCTGTCTCCTCGCCTGAATACTCAATACCTTTCTTCATCGAATATTCTATCTGGCGGTCTTCAAAGTCAAACACACCGCCGTTCAAGACATTGCCGTTAGGTGTCTGGATGCGTACATAGATAGTGCGCACGCCATTGGAGGCCGTCACATTCTTGGCAATGGTGAAGTTCACCTGTATCTGCTTGCAGTCCTTCATCTTCTTGGCAGGCTTGTTGCGCTTGTTCAGTGGGGTCATGGTGATGCCTGTTGCATCCAACTGGGCGGCAATAGCAACCTTCTCGCTCAGCGTGGCTTTCTCAGAGGCCAGTCCTTCTATCTCGCGATTGCTGGCAGCCAGTTCGTCACGAATATGCAGGTTCTCACTGCGCAGAGTCTCGTTCACCTGGTTCAGCGAGTCCACCTGACGGATATAGGAGCGCAACACCTCGCGCACCGTTGCCAGTTCTTTCTTCAGTCGGGCTATTTCGCGGGCATCGGCAGCTTTTGTCTGCTTCAGTTCCTCCAGCAACTGCTGGGTACGAAGCTGTTCACGAGTGAGCTGTGCCACAATGGAGTCGTTGTTGATCTGCGTCATCATCTCGCTATACTGCATAGTGAAACGCTCGTACTCGTTCTCCATTTCCTGTTTGTCCAGTTCAGCCAGTTCTTGCATTTCCTGGTTCACCTGCTTTTGTTGTTGCAGGTTCAAAAACAGCCATACGGCAACACCTGCCAAAACGACTACGGCTGCCACTGTTATTGTTATCCAACTTTTCTTCATGTCTTGACTTTATCGATAAAATGTGAGTGCAAAAGTACAAGTTTTATACGAAACAACAAATAAATGTTACATTTTTTTTGGAAGTTTCAAGGAAATGGCCTATCTTTGCGAAGTATTTAACTAAGAATCTATGTCAAAAAACAGCTTCCTCTATCGTGTATTCGATTTGTACTATGACGGCTTTCGCCACATGACTCTGGGGAAAACGCTTTGGACGGTCATTCTCATCAAGCTGTTCATCATCTTTGCGATACTAAAAGTATTCTTCTTTCCCGACTATATTGGGCAGCACGCCCAAGAAGGCGAGGAAGCCGAGTTTGTTGCCAATCAGTTAATAAAACAATAACCGCTTATGCAAAACATCTTTTTAACCATTGATGCCGGAACCATTGACTGGAGCCGCGCACAGTTTGCCCTTACGGCCATCTACCACTGGCTGTTTGTGCCTTTGACTCTCGGTCTTGCCGTCATCATGGGCATTGCCGAAACCTGCTTCTATCGTACCAAGAAACGTTTTTGGAAAGACACGGCCAAGTTCTGGCAGAAATTGTTCGGCATCAATTTTGCTATGGGTGTGGCCACAGGCATCATTCTTGAGTTTGAGTTTGGCACCAACTGGTCGAACTACTCCTGGTTCGTGGGCGACATCTTCGGTGCTCCACTGGCCATTGAGGGCATTCTGGCCTTTTTCATGGAGAGCACCTTTGTCGCCGTGATGTTTTTCGGATGGAAGAAGGTGTCGCCGGGCTTCCACCTGGCTTCCACTTGGCTCACCGGACTGGGTGCCACCATCTCCGCCTGGTGGATTCTGGTGGCTAATGCCTGGATGCAATATCCTGTGGGCTGCGAGTTTAATCCTGACACCATGCGCCACGAGATGGTAGACTTCCTGGCCGTGGCTTTCTCACCTTTCGCTGTCGGCAAGTTCTGCCACACGGTCATTTCCAGCTGGATCATCGGTGCAGTGTTTGTGGTAGCCGTCAGCAGTTGGTATCTGCTGAAGAAACGCGAACAGAAACTGGCTACTGAGAGCATCAAGATTGCTTCGATTGTAGGTCTGATTGCTGCCTTGGGTGCAGCCTTCACCGGCCATATCTCAGGCCAGCAGGTAGCTCAGGTGCAGCCCATGAAACTGGCTGTCATGGAGGCCCTCTACAATGGCGGTACCGATCAAGGACTGACGGCCATTGCCTGGGTGAACCCGCTGAAGCAGCCCGACTATGAGAACGAAGAGGCTGCCGCCCTGAAGATCGATATGCCCTACGCCCTCTCTATCATGGCCACCAACGATCCTCACGGCTATGTGCCCGGCATCAACGACCTGCTGAACGGCTACACACGTCCCGACGGCACGCAGGAGCCCTCTGTAGAAGAAAAGATGGAGCGTGGCCGCATAGCCATCCAAGCCTTGGCCGACTACCGTAAGGCGAAGGCTGAAGGTGCCAGCGACTCTTCACTCGTCAGCCTTCACTCTTCGCTCAAAGAGAATATGCCCTACTTCGGCTATGGCTACATACGTGACAGAAGCGAGGTGGTGCCCTTTGTGCCCGTCAACTTCTGGGCGTTCCGCATCATGGTTGGTTTGGGCTGTGTGTTCATCCTGTTCTTTGCCGTGCTGACCATTCTGTCGTTCAGAATACCCTATCTGTCCATCATCGCCCGTCGTTTGCTGTCCACCATCGGTGTGCTGCCCGAAACAGCCAGCGACAGCAACGGTATGGAGAACTTGCCTGCCTGGCACTACTGGCTGGCTATCATCCTGGTACCTTTGGCCTATATTGCCAGTGAGAGCGGCTGGCTTGTTGCCGAGTTTGGCCGTCAGCCCTGGACCATTCAGGACATGCTGCCCACTTGGGTGGCCGTCAGCGACCTGCACTCTTCGAGCGTAGCCCTCACTTTCATCATCTTCCTGATTCTCTTCACCACCATGCTGGCTGTTGAGATTGGCATTCTGCTGAAGCAAATCAAGAAAGGCCCCAGCGCAAGTTTATAGTTCACAGTTAATAGTTCACAGTTATGATTACATATTCATTCTTACAACACTACTGGTGCTTCATCGTTTCACTGTTAGGCGCTATCTTGGTATTCCTGCTCTTCGTTCAGGGAGCCAACTCCTGCATACGTTCACTCGGCTGGACTGAAGAGGGCCAGCGACTGGTGCTGAACTCCACAGGCCGCAAGTGGGAGTTCACGTTCACCACTCTCGTCACCTTCGGCGGAGCTTTCTTCGCCTCGTTCCCCTTGTTCTACAGCACCTCGTTTGGCGGAGCCTACTGGCTGTGGATGGCCATTCTGGTCACCTTCGTGCTGCAGGCCGTCAGCTATGAGTTCCAGCACAAGAGCAAGACCTTCCGTTTCTTCCTGGTGCTCAACGGCCTGTTGGGCCCGTTCCTGCTGGGTGCAGCTGTTGCAACCTTCTTCGAGGGAAGCAACTTCATCATCGAGAAAAGCAACCTTATCGACCCGTCGGCTCTCACTCCCGTCATCAGCCATTGGGCCAACGCCTCCCACGGTCTCGATGCACTGCTCAACCCCTGGGTGGTCATCTTCGGATTGGCCGTGATGTTCCTTGCTCGCACGCTGGGCATCCTCTACGTCATCAACAACGTGAATGACGAGGACATCCGCTCGCGCGGCTCAGTACGTCTCATCGGAGCCGCCGTTCCCTTCGTACTGCTCTTCGTGGCCTACCTTGTCCACCTGCTGCTGAAGGACGGTTATGCCTATACCGACGATGGAGTCATCTACATGGAGCCCTACAAGTACTTCAACAACCTGATTGAAATGTGGCCCCTCCTTATATTATTAATAATAGGTGTAGTGCTCGTACTCTTTGGCATCGGCATCGAACTGCTGCGCGGAAGCAAATCCTTCAGGCTTGCAGGCATCTGGCCTGCCGGCATCGGCACCGTGCTCACCGTGCTGGCATTGCTGCTCTGCTCGGCATGGAACCACACGGCCTACTACCCCTCGACAGCCGACCTGCAGTCGTCGCTCACGCTGGCCAACTCGTGCAGCAGCGAGTTCACCCTGCGCACCATGTTCTACGTTTCGTTCCTGGTGCCCTTCGTGCTGGCCTACATTGTCTATTGCTGGCGCAAGATCGATGCCAAGAAGCTCGATCGTGAAGAGCTGCAGAACGACCACGCCTATTGACCGATTGGCTTGAGACAAGTCAAGAAATCGACCGTGTTCGCGCACAAACAACAAAATAGTAAGCATTCGACTCCAAATTTCTTCATAACTTTGCACCGAAATCAGCGGATAACACCTTTCTCGCGACGAGAAAGTCAATATAAAGATTATGAAGAATTTAGTGAAGAATGCATGCCTGAGCCTGACATTTCTGTCACTGATTCCGACGACAGCCGCTGCTGTCAGCAAAGGAAACCAGAGCTCAGCATCGTTTGATTGGTCATCTGTTATAGAGGCCATCATTCAGGTAGAAAGCGAAGGAAATCCGCGTGCCGTGAGTGGGAACTCGGTAGGTGCGATGCAAATCACTCCCATCCTCGTGAAGGAATGCAACGCTATTCTGAAGAAGCGTAAGAGTGACAAGCGATTCACGATGAACGACCGCTACAGCGTCGAGAAGTCGAAAGAGATGTTCCTTCTGATCCAGTCGCAGCACAACAAGGCGAACAATGTAGAGAAAGCAATTCGTTCGTGGAATGGCGGTCCCCGTTACTCAGTGAGAGCCACCAACAAGTATTATACAAAGGTGATGCGACACCTCAAATAAGCATAGAGATGTTTAATTGACTAATAGAAAAATCGATTGCCGATGCCGCAAGGCCCGACAATCGTTTTTTAGTATGGCATCTGTCTAAACACAGCGGTAGCTGCTTATAGAGAAAAAAAAATCAGATGAGAGGCATGCCCAGTTCACGGCAACGGCGACGCATGTCGTCGGGCCAGATGCTGGCCTGTATTTCGCCGATGTGGGCTTTCTGCAACAACACCATGCAGAGACGGCTCTGACCAATACCGCCACCAATGGAGAGGGGCAGACGGTCGCCCAGCAACTGCTGGTGGAAATAGAGCTGCTGGCGCTGCTCCTGATGGGCCAGCTGCAGTTGGCGTAGCAGCGAGTCCTTATCGACACGGATGCCCATTGACGAGAGCTCGAACGAACGGCCCAACACGGGATACCAGATCAGGATGTCGCCATTAAGACCCTTGCGACCGTCTTCGGCCACCGTCGACCAGTCATCGTAGTCGGGGGCGCGACCGTCGTGTTTCTCGCCATTGGAGAGTTTGCCGCCAATGCCAATGATAAACACAGCACCGTATTTTTCACAGATGGCATCCTCGCGTCCCTTCGGCGACTTGTCAGGATACATCTGCAACAGTTCCTCTGAATGAATAAAATGGATTTTTTCGGGCAAGAAAGGCTTCAGCTGCGAATAGGTCTCGCACACCAGATACTCCGTGCGGCGAATGGCTGCATAGATGCGCTCCACAATGTTTTTCAAAAAGGCCACGGTGCGGTCTTCGCGGCCAATGACGGCTTCCCAGTCCCACTGGTCGACATAGAGCGAATGCAGATTGTCGAGTTCTTCGTCGGCACGGATGGCATTCATGTCGGTATAAATGCCGTAGCCGCGCTCTATCTGGTATTCAGCCAACGAGAGGCGCTTCCATTTTGCCAACGAGTGCACCACCTCGGCACGGGCATCGCCCAAGTCCTTGACGGGAAACGTGACGGCACGCTCCACACCGTTCAGATCGTCGTTGATACCCAGACCTTGCAGTACAAAGAGCGGTGCGGTGACACGGCGCAACCGAAGTTCGGTGCTGAGGTTCTGCTGGAAAAACTCCTTAATCAGTTTGATACCCTGCTCAGTCTGTTTGGTGTCCAACAGCTGCTGATAGCCTTTCGGCTCAATCAATTTACTCATATCGTTTTGTATTCGCTATTACCAATTTGCGTGCAAAGGTAATCATTATTTACAAAACAACAAGCATTTTACCAAACAATTTTACAAAATGAAAGCAAAATTATTGATTTGCTTTCATTTTGAATACCATTTCAGGCCATCACCTCTCATCTACTATTCCTCAATGATGATGGCAATGGCTTTCAGCTGCTGCCAGCCGGCACGGTCGGTCAGCCGGATCATGAAGTGATAGTCGCCTTCAGCAATGTCTATGGGTATCGCAATGTTGACATGTGCCTCATAGTGGCGCTGGCCTACGGGAATCTCGAAACTCTCGTTGTACACCCAGTGTTGTTCGCCAGCCTCGTGCTCATGCTCTTCCTCATGGTCATGGGTACACTCGCCGCCTTCATGGTCGTGGTCGTTGCCCTCGGTGCTATGACTGTGGTGGTCGCTGTTGTCGTGTATCTCGATGTTATAGCTGCCAAGTTCCATATCGTCCTCAAACACATAGCGGAAAGGAATGGTGTCGCCACGATGATACACCTGGCAGTTCACAGGATTGACCACGATGCCAATGTCAGTAATCAAAGGGTTCGTCTCGTCCTTATCGTCTTTACTGCATGATGCCACGACGGCAATGGTCGTCAGAGCCATCAGCAGACTCACTAATCTTATTTTATTAAAAAGGTATTTCATATTCAATTACTAATTACTAATTATTAATTACTAATTCTAAAACTCCACCCCTACCATCAGCGAGAAGTTGCGCCCCGGCTCGGGCACATCGATCAGCCGATAGTAGCTGGTGTGGTCATAATAGTGTTTGTTCAGCAGGTTGTCGGCATGCAGCGCCACTTTGAGACGTGCCTGGGAGCCCAGCGCGAAGTGCTTCCCTGCCGAGAGATTCAGCGTGAAGTAGCCGTCGGTGGGTCTCTCCGGCGGCACTATCTCGTGCAGACTGCCCACTAGATGAACGTTCAGGCCCACAAAGCCCTGATTGTCATCGGAGCGACTCTCCAGGAGGGGGATGCGTTCGAAGGAGTATTTCACCTCAGCATCGGCCGACCAGGGCACTGAGAACGGCAGCGTGTAGCCACTCTTCGGCCCCGACTGCTGCTCGGCATACAGATAGTCGCCCTTCACGCTGACCTGCCAGTGGCGGTTCAGTTCGTAGTTGGCCTCGGCCTCGAAGCCATAGCGCAGCACACGGGCCTGGGTGTAGTAGTAGAGTTGTAGGCCCTCCACATAGTCGGCTGTGGGATTCAGGTAGATGTAGTTGGGGAAATAGTTCACGTAGGGTTCCACCTGCACATTCAGTCCTCCACGGCTCCAGCTGATGCTGGCATCCACCTGATAGCTCTCTTCGGCATCCAAATGGCTGTTGCCGCGCTCATAGCGGAAGATGTGATAGTTCACACCATCGGCTCCCAGCTCTTTGGGGATGGGCACGCGGAAACTCTTGCCCACATTGGCTTTCAGCACCCATGGGCCCGTGAGCCAGTTGATGCCGGCCGACCATATCAGGCTATTGAAGAAGCGTTTCTGGTTGGCAGACCGCTGCTTGTAGACGAGGTCGGCTCCCACAGGTGTCTGATACCAGTCGTGGTAGGCATGGATATTGGTCTGAACGTGATCGTAGCGCAGGCCGGCATTCACGATGAGTCCCTCGTGCAGGGTGAAACGGTCGAAGGCGTATGCCCCCATCGAGAGTGTCTCGAAATCGGGGATGATGAAGCCCCACCCCGATCGGCGGTTGTGCTGATACTCAGTGCTCACGCCCGTCTGCAGCTCATGCCGGGTGCCCAGCGAACGGCGCAGAGCCAGCTGTGCCGAATAGGTATGTTTGTTGAAGCGGCGCTCCAGTGAACCGTCCGGCTTGGGCATATAGCCATGACTGACAGGCTCCGAAAGTTCCTCTCGCAAGTTGTTCTGATAGGCCAAGTTCAGTTCCACGGAACCGTTCTCCTCGGTCCACGACGTGTGGCTGAGCACCTTCAAGTGGTTCACCCACTGGCGGGGCAAGTCGACATCACGGCGCGAGCGGTCGTAGTCGATGCCCGAGAGGCGCACCTCCAAACCGTGGGCGTTGGCAAAGAAGCCGCTCTTCGAGTAGCTGTCGGATATGCGCACGTCAGTGTGGAAGTTATAGCTGGCATAGCCCAGCATGAGGCTGCCGTCGCGCTCGCATCCTGCAGTATTGCGCAGTCGGCCGTCCTTCAGCCTGATCCAGTAGGAGTAATACTGTATGCTGTCGGTTGGCACCTGATAGTCAGCATAGTCAACGAAGGTGGCATGGGCGCGATAGAAAAACTTGCCCATTCGTCCACCCACCTTAGCCGAGAGGCCCAGTGACTCGTTATTCGAACGGCCCATCAGCTGCACAGTGCCCTCCAGCCTGGCTGTCGGTATATGATTGGTGAACAGGTTCAGCACACCACCGATGGCATCGCTGCCATAGAGCAGGGCCGCCGGCCCTTTCACCACCTCGGCACGGTCTACTGAGAACTGGTCGATCTCCAGTCCGTGGTCGTCGCCCCACTGCTGTCCTTCGTGCTTCACTCCGTCTTCAGTGACGGCCATGCGGTTAAAGCCCAAGCCACGAATGGTGGGTTTCGAGAGGCCCGAGCCTATCGACATGGCTTTCACGCCCGGAATGCCCTGCAATGTCTGCATGAGCGAGCCCGAGAAATTTTGTTCCAAATAGTCTTTTGTGACCTGCACACTGCTCTGCGAGGTCTTCATCTGCTGGTGCTGACGGGCCGTTCCCCTCACCTCGACCTCACCCATTTGAATGGTGGTATCGGCAGGCTCGGCCAGCGACAACAGCGCAGCAAAGCATAATATAGATATCATGATTGCTTCGTTTCGTTATGTCCTTAATATAATGCTATTAAAGAGACAACGAAGGAGGTGCACGCAGACCTACCTGCCCCTGCACAGACAGCTGGATGCTGACCTGGGGAGCCGTGAAACGAATGTTAAGAGTTTGACAATAGCACACCACCGCTGCTACGGCCCCGGCCACATAGCAGAAAGTCAGGAACTGACAAAGCAGACAGTCGTGACTGAGATTGCCGCCCGTAGACAGATGGCCTGCATGTGGCAAGTGATGAACACACTCATCGCAGGCAACGGTTGCGTAGGCTGAAGTGGGATGGACGTGAACCGACGACACCAACAGCATTGACAAGTAGATTGCCAATAAAACAAGGGCTGATGCGTATCGTCTCGTTCTTGCTTTCACGCTGCAAAGTTACAACGAATGAGGCAAACGGCCATCAATTTTCGCAAAAATTAAATCAATTTATGCATAAATTGGCCCGATTTATGCATAAATTGAAAACAACAAGACGAGAGAGCCAATCATAACAGACCTGTTCCCCCTTTTGATTGGATACAGACGATGCTGCCGTTAGAGATTTTTCTTCGGATAGAGGGCATCCCACCACGTGGAATCGCCTTTCAGCCACTTTTGGAACCACGCCATCTGGGTGGCCAGCCATTTTTCGCGCTTCGCATAGTCAGTGATGTGGTGGTTCTGTCCCTTCACCTCCACCAGTGCAACCTCGCGGCCCAGCAGTTTCAGGGCAGTGAACATCTGCAGGCTTTCCACAATGGGCACGTTGGTATCGTCGGTGCCATGCAGCAGCAACAACGGCGTGTGAATCTTGTCGGCACGGAACAGCGGCGACTGGTCGACATAGAGTTCGCGATGGCTCCAAGGATAGCTGTTAGCCATCGAGACCTCGCTGTAGTTATAGCCCCAGTAGCCCTCGCCCCAGTAGCTGGTATGGTTGGCAATGCCGGCATGCGAGACGGCAGCGGCAAAGATGTCGGTGACGGTCTGCAGGTACTGTGTCATGAAGCCGCCATACGAGGCACCCATGCAGCCTATCTTTGTGCGGTCGATGAAGGGATGGGCATCGCAAATCTTCTTCGTGCCCTCGATGATGTCGCCTGCAGGAGAACCAGCGGGAACAGTGCCGTCAGCACGGGGCGCACCACCAGCGGTATTCACATGGCGCGAGGCCCATTCCTGTCCGAAGCCTGTGGCTCCGCTGGGCTCAATGATATAGGCCACATAGCCCAGCGAGGTCCAGTACTGCGGTGCATAGGGCGACTCGAAATAGCGGCTTACGGGCGAACAGCCACCGTAGTAGTAGACTATCATGGGGTATTTTTTCGAGGCATCGAAATCCTTCGGCAGGTAGAAGCGGCCATAGACGGTATCGCCGTTTGAATTCTGAAAGTTCCAGTCCTCGCACGTGCCCAGTTCGGCATCGGCAATGACGGAGCGGCCGTCGAAGAAGCATTTGTTACCAACCCATGCCGAGGCCGGTGCCATCGTCTCATAGCTGAGATAGGCCAGTGTCTTGGCTTGGGCTGCCACGTCGTAGCGATAAGCATAGTCGCCGTGAATATCCAGCTGCACAATCTTCCCGTTGGCAGGGTTCAACTGGTAGAGGCGCACATAGTCACGGTCTTCAGCCGAGAAATAAACCAAGCCGTCGGCACACGACCAGTCGAAAGTGTTGACCGACGGGTCGAAATCCTTAGTGAGAGGCTTCACTTGTTTCGAGGCAATATTATAAAGGAACAGCTCATTCTCAATCATGCTGGGTGTTCGGTCGGCAGGCAACTGACAGCCTATGCGACCAAAGGCTTCAGGGTTGCCGGCAAACAGCACCTGCTTGCCATCAGGCGAAAACTGACAACGGCCCAAGAAGCCCTCGCCACGAAGCAGCGTGTCAACATGCTGTGTGGTCAGGTCGACGATGAAGACATCCTGCACCTCAGTGGGACGATGCGACAGACGGGAGTAATAAGAGGCAACGAGCAGACGCTTGCCGTCGGCAGATATATCAGCCAGATGGTGGCCTTTGCCGCCAAACGTAAGACGCTGACACAGGCCCGAAGCCAGATCGTAGCGTGCCAGATAGCTGCGGTTGCGCCAGCTGGGCTGACGGTCGTCCATTTCCAGCACCTCGAAGACATCGGCATCTTCCTTCGGTCCCTCTTCTTCAATGGAGAGGATGAGATAGTCCTCTGTAGGGCTGACGGTATAGTTGCCCTTCGGCAGATTGTAGGCCAGACGGCTTCGCTCGCCGCTACGGGCATCCACCTGATAGAGCACACGCTTGTCTGCTTCCCACACCTCTTCTATATACGCACACGCGCGAGGCATCCAGCGCACGTTCTGCGACAGCATGCGTACCAGCCGCTGCGTCTTCACTTCGCGCAGCTCATACTCCCAACGGCTCTGTCCGCCACACTCCGTAATCTGATAGGCCAGCGCCACAAAAGCGCCGTCGGCCGACAGCGAGATGCCGCGCACGCGGCGACCGTCAGTCAGATCGTGAACCATGTAAGGATGCTTCTCGCTCAGAGAAAACGTCAAACTCTGGGAGCATTCAATTGAAACTCTCACAGAGTTTGTATCATTTGCTTCAGCCAGGTACTTAATACTGACCGTGTGGTGCTCAGGAGCCAGCTTCAACTCGCCACCGGCCTCTGTTCCATCAACGAACACCTTGTAAGTCTTCGGTCCCTTCACCTCCAGTTTGCCTTTCACATAGCTGCTGTTGTTGATGTAGAACGACAGCGTGCCCACGCTTTTCTGCTCTTTGAGCGAAGGCAGCAAGCCTGCTTTACAGACCGTTGTGGCGGCTCCCGTTGAGAGCGAAAGCCCCTGCAGCAGCGACTGTTCGTCGAACTGTTTACCGTTCAGGTCGACGCTGTCGGCCGCCAGAGGCTGACTGACGGCGAAGGGTCCTGTCAAATTAAACTCCGTAACTTCTGTTTTCTGCTGTGCCGATGCGGTCAATGCGCCCATCAGCAATGCTATCATTGCATTTTTTTTCATACTTTTTTTTCGGCATAGATAATTGTACTCCCCTACTCCGGATTATAGCCGAAGTTGTCGAGTTCTTTCTTCGACGAACGCCAGTCCTTGTCAACCTTGACAAAGACTTCCAGATAGATGTGCTTGTCGAAGAATTTCTCCAGTGCCTTTCGGGCCTCAGTGGACACCTTCTTCAAGGCTACGCCCTGATGGCCGATGATGATGCCCTTCTGACTGTCGCGCTCCACGTAGATGACGGCATTGATGTGTATCTGACGGTCGTCTTCCTTGAACCGCTCTACAACCACCTCTACCGAATAGGGAATCTCCTTGTCGTAGAAAAGGAGGATTTTTTCGCGGATAATCTCAGAGACGAAGAAACGTGCTGGCTTGTCTGTCAGCTGGTCCTTATCGAAGAAGGCTGGGCTCTCGGGCAGCAGTTCCTGAATGCGCTTCAGAAGAATATCAACGCCAAACTTGTTCTTGGCAGAAATGGGCAGAATCTCGGCATTGGGCAACAGCGCGTGCCACTTATCGACAATCTCGGCAAGAAGATTCTGAGGGTTCTGATTGCTCTGAATACTCCGATTATTCTGATTATTCTGATTATTCTGAGTACTCTGATTACTCAGTTCATCAATTTTGTTAATCAGCAAGATGACGGGTGTCGTCATTTTCTGCACCTTCTCCAGAAACTCCATGTTTTTCTCGGGCTTCTCCACCACGTCGGTAACGTAGAGCAGCACGTCGGCATCGGCCAGTGCACTCTCTGAGAATGCCAGCATAGACTCCTGCAACTTGTAGTTAGGCTTCAGCACGCCCGGCGTATCACTGAACACAATCTGCATATCATCAGTATTGACAATGCCCATGATGCGGTGGCGTGTAGTCTGCGCCTTGAAGGTAGCAATCGAGATGCGCTCGCCTACCAACTGGTTCATGAGTGTACTTTTACCTACGTTGGGGTTTCCTACTATGTTAACAAATCCTGCTTTGTGCTTCTTTACGGTCTGTTCCATATCGTATTTGCTTCAAATTCAGCGCAAAGGTAAGCATAAAAAGTGAGAGCAAAACAAAAAAGATGGACAAAAGTTTCCACTTATTCGTTTTTTTAGTACCTTTGCAGCCGTTAAGCGCTAAAACTATGGTCTACAAATACGACTTTTTGATTATTGGAGCCGGTGTTGCAGGCATGAGCTACGCATTGAAAGTGGCCCGTGCGAAGAAAGGCTCTGTGTGCATCATCTGCAAAACCAGCCTCGACGAGGCCAACACTTCATTCGCCCAAGGCGGCGTGGCCAGCGTGACCAACCTGGCCGTCGACAATTTCGAGAAACATATTGAAGACACTATGATTGCCGGTGACTACATCTCCGACCGTGCAGCTGTGGAGCAAGTGGTGAGGAATGCGCCCGAGCAGATCAAGGAACTGGTGCAATGGGGTGTGAACTTCGACCGCAAGGAAGACGGCACCTTCGATCTGCACCGCGAGGGCGGACATTCAGAATTCCGCATTCTGCACCATGCCGACGATACTGGTGCTGAGATTCAGCGCGGACTGATGGCTGCCGTGCGTGCCTGTCCCGACATCACTATCAAAGAGAACCACTTTGCTGTAGAGATTATTACACAGCACCACCTGGGAGCCAAGGTGACACGCCGCACACCTTATATTAATTGTTATGGTGCCTACGTGCTGAACCCTGAGGAAAAGGTCGACACCTACCTGTCGAAGGTCACGCTGATGTGTACTGGCGGCTGCGGAGCTGTCTATCAAACCACTACCAATCCCATCATTGCTACTGGTGACGGTGAAGCTATGGTCTATCGTGCCAAAGGCACCGTGCAGGACATGGAGTTCGTACAGTTCCACCCCACCGCCCTCTATTCGCCCGGCGAGACCCACCCTGCCTTCCTCATCACCGAGGCTATGCGCGGCTATGGCGGCATTCTGCGCCTCCCCAATGGCGAGAGTTTCATGGAGAAATACGACGAACGACTCTCGCTGGCACCACGCGACATCGTGGCTCGCGCCATCGACAAGGAGATGAAGATTCACGGACTTGACCACGTCTGCCTCGACGTTACCCACAAGAACCCTGAGGAGACCCGTAAGCACTTCCCCAACATCTACCAGAAATGCCTCTCAATGGGCATCGACATCACCACCGACTATATCCCCGTGCGCCCTGCGGCCCACTACATGTGCGGCGGCATCAAGGTAGATCTGAACGGACAGTCGAGCATTGAGCGGCTGTATGCCATCGGCGAGTGCTCGTGTACAGGTCTGCACGGCGGCAACCGTCTGGCCAGCAATTCACTCATCGAAGCCGTTGTATATGCCGATGCTGCTGCCCGTCACTCGCTGGAACATGTCGATCTGTACGATTTCAACGACCGCGTGCCTGAATGGAACGACGAGGGGACAATGACCAATGAGGAGAAAGTGCTTATCACACAGAGTGTGAAAGAGGTAGGCGAAATCATGTCGAACTACGTAGGCATTGTGCGCAGCGACCTTCGACTGAAGCGTGCCTGGGTGCGCTTGGACACCCTCTATGAGGAAACAGAGCAGCTGTTCAAGCGCGTGAAAGCCTCGAAAGACATCTGCGAACTGCGCAACATGATCAACGTGGGCTACCTTATCACCCGTTTTGCCCTGGAGCGCAAGGAAAGCCGCGGTCTGCACTACACCGTAGACTATCCTGTTCACGCCTACGACAAGAAATAAACTGTACTGCCACCAACATCAATGCTGGTGGCAGTACAGTTTCCTTGACTATTGACTATTTTCTAAGCTGTTCTGCTACGATTTCTGCCATGCGGCGTGCTCCCTTATCAGTAGGATGAATGCCGTCACGCTGCATCAGCTTGTCATCGGGTTTGAACTCTGTGTTCAGGTCGATGATGGTCAGTCCGTTCTTCTCGGCTACGCGGCGAATAGCAGGAATCACCTCATCATTGAGCACCTTGTTAGTGATACCCCACGGTTCTTTATAGGCAGGAATGGGAGTACACAAATAAATGCGAGGCGAAGCAGCACGCTGTATCTTCTTCGTGGGCCTTCCTTTTTTGTTGAGTACAGGCACAAGGGGATTGAGCGCATCAATCATGGTCTGCATATCCTGTTCGAACTCGGCCTTATACTGCCAGTTCTCAGGTTTCGAGTCGTTAGTACCCAGTTTGATAATCACGATATCGGGCTGTGCCCCCTTCTGTCCGCCGGCAATGAAAGCCTGAGCATCGCGCCAAGCCTGTTCCTTCATATAGGGATAATCACCCTTTTGAAGCATGGTACGGGCACTGACACCGAAATTACGCACATCATAGCCATCGCCCAGAAAGTGCTGCAACAGTGCCGGATAGCCCTGCTGCGAAGCCATGTCGATACCCATGCCGTCGGTGATGCTGTTGCCGATGCAAGCCACGCGGACAGCATCTTTCTTCGGGGCCTTGTGAGTCTTCAGCCAGTTTCGCAGGTCGCCCAACATCTGGTCATGATACTTGAACTTAGGATTCATGCCAAAACCGTGACCACCTGTGGGATAAACATAGAGGGCACAGTCGTTGCCTGCACGGCGCATGGCCGAATAGTAGGCAATGCCATTAGTGACGGGAGGCACGGCACGGTCATCATTGGCTGTGAGGATGATAGCCGGCGGCGTGAGGTGACGGCGCACAGCGTTGAAGTTGGAGAATTCCTTAACGAGATTTTTGTCCTTCTGTCCCTGTTCGCCCAAGAAGTTCACGCAAGAACCTTTGTGGGTCTCGCGTTCGTTCATCGAGATAACAGGATAGAATAAGATGGAGAAATCAGGACGTTCGGCCCACTCAGTATGGGTGGAGATGGTGGAAGCCAGATGGCCACCTGCCGAGAAGCCCATGATACCCACATCGCGCGGATTGATGCTCCACTGTTCAGCTGAGTCGCGCACCAATCGGATGGCAGCTCGGGCATCGCCCATCGGAATCTCGCGATTACCGTTGGGCATGCGGTATTTCAGCACGAAATAGGCTATGCCCTGCTCATTGAAGAACTGAGCCCAGTCATGCCCCTCGTTCTGCATGGACAGATGGCCGTAGCCACCGCCTGGACAGCCTACAACGGCACGCCCCGATGGTTCGGTGGGCAGATAGCAGGTCAGCGAGGCCTGACCGTCTTTGCTAAGATTCAACGTTACTTTCCTGGCAGTCTGAGCCGAAACGGTCAGCGACAAAAGCAGGAGAGAGAAAAAAAGGATGGATTGTTTCATATAGCAGTCTTTTAATAATTCGATGCAAAGTTATTGATTTTTCGGCAGATTTGCCGTAGAATTAGCAGGAAAATTTGGCTAAGTGGGAGAAAAACTATAAATTTGCAGTCAAAACGATACTCAGAAAATGGAAGACTTCATACACCTTCACGTACACACCTATTATTCTATACTTGACGGACAATCAAAAATTAAGGACTTGGTAAACAAGGCTATCGGCGACGGCATGCGTGGCATGGCCATCACCGATCATGGCGACATGTTCGGCATCAAGGAGTTCCACGACATCGTAATGGGCGTGAACAAAGGGCGTAAGAAAGAAGGACTGGAGCCTTTCAAGCCCATCTTCGGCTGCGAGATGTACGTATCGCGCCACGGCTCGAAGTCGCTTCGCCGAGGCAAAGAAGACCAAAGCGGCTATCACCTCATTGTGCTGGCCAAGAACTATACTGGCTATAAGAACCTAATCAAGCTGGTCAGCAACTCATGGGTTGACGGCTACTACATGCGACCGCGTACCGACCGCGAAGATCTGGAGCGCTACCATGAGGGGTTGATTGTCTGTTCGGCCTGTATCGCCGGCGAGGTGCCTAAGAAAATTCTGAATGGTGACATTGCTGGCGCACGCGAAGCCGTGGAGTGGTATCACAACCTGTTCGGCGATGACTACTACCTGGAGTTGCAACGCCATGAGGTGAAAGACCCTGCGATTCGTGCCAACCGCGAGACTTTCCCCCTGCAGCAGCAGGCCAACAAAGTGCTTATCGAACTGGCCCGTGAATACGGCATCAAACTGATTTGTTCAAACGACGTTCACTTCGTGGATCAGGAGAATGCCGAAGCCCACGACCATCTGCTGTGTCTTTCCACTGGAAAGGATCTTGACGATCCCACCCGCATGCTCTATTCAAAGCAAGAGTGGTTCAAGACCCGTGCCGAAATGAACGAGATTTTCAGCGATGTGCCCGAAGCTCTGAGCAACACGCTGGAGATTTTGGACAAGGTGGAAATCTACAACCTTGACCACGACCCCATCATGCCTTTCTTCCCGATTCCAGAGAGTTTTGGCACCGAGGAAGAATGGCGCAAGAAGTTCACCGAAGAAGACCTCTACAAAGAGTTTACCTGCGACGAAAACGGACAGAACCAGTTACCGTCCGAAGAAGGCGAGAAGAAAATCAAGAAACTGGGTGGCTACGACAAAATCTACCGCATCAAGTTCGAAGCCGACTATTTGGCTTCGCTTGCCTACAAAGGTGCCGAGCGTCTTTATGGAAATCCGCTTTCCCAGGAAGTAGAAGACCGCATTCGTTTCGAGTTGCACATCATGAAGACGATGGGCTTCCCCGGCTACTTCCTCATCGTGCAGGACTTCATCAACTCGGCACGCGACGAACTCGACGTATGGGTGGGCCCTGGACGTGGTTCGGCTGCCGGCTCAGTGGTGGCCTACTGTCTGGGCATCACGAAGATAGACCCATTGAAGTACGACCTGCTGTTCGAGCGTTTCCTGAATCCCGACCGTATCTCGCTGCCCGATATTGATACTGACTTCGATGACGACGGCCGTGGCAAAGTGCTGAAATGGGTGATGGACAAATACGGACACGAGAACTGTGCCCACATCATCACCTACGCCTCGATGGCCACAAAGAACTCTATCAAGGATGTGGCGCGCGTAGAGAAGCTACCGTTAGCCATCAGTAACGCCCTCTGCAAGGCTATTCCCGACCGTCTGCCCGACGGTCTGAAGATGAATCTGACGAATGCCATCAAGTGCACTCCCGAGTTACGCGATGCCGAGGCATCCAACGATCCCGTACTGGCCAACACCATCAAGTATGCCAAGATGCTGGAGGGAACGGTGCGCGGCACAGGCATCCATGCCTGCGGCTTCATTATCTGCCGCGACCCTATCAGCGACTGGGTGCCTGTCAGCACGGCTGATGACCCTGACTTCAAGGACACGAAGACCAACTGCACACAATATGACGGCCACGTCATTGAGTCAACCGGCCTCATCAAGATGGACTTCCTGGGCCTGAAGACTCTTTCAGAGCTAAAAGAGGCCTGCGCCAACATCAAGATTACACGTGGCATTGACGTAGACCTCGACACCATCCCCATTGACGACCCGAAAACCTATGAACTGTATCAACAGGGCCGCACCATCGGCACCTTCCAGTTCGAGTCGGCTGGCATGCCGAAATACCCGCGCGAACTGCACC
>ERZ842401.3193-NODE-3193-length-20722-cov-5.320850_pt1 | contig 20722 bp, 17 predicted proteins | sample MGYA00521270_ERZ842401 | MGnify/ENA primary metagenome ERZ842401 (study PRJEB31892, sample SAMEA3878208) | bioreactor metagenome | biome: Moose rumen | place: Sweden | collected 2011-10 | study: EMG produced TPA metagenomics assembly of the PRJEB12797 data set... | reverse complement strand
GACTGCAGTTCAGCGATATCGATGCGACCACCATATCACCAACACGCTGGTCACTGAGCTCATATATTGATGTGTCGCTCTAGCGTCACTGATCCGATATGGCTGACGGTTCCTCCCGCACATTGTTATATCCTATGTCCCGTTCCGCCCCTTAATGTCGAACATCATCATCCTTAACGCGGCTGCAAGGAAGAACGGCAACACGGCCGCCCTGGTCAACGCATTTACCGAAGGGGCCAAGGAATCTGGACACACGGTCAAGGAATTCTATCTCCAGACGATGACCATCCGCGGATGCGTCGCATGCATGGGATGTGCTAGGAACGCCGATCCTTGCACCCAGAAGGATGAGATGATCCAGATATACAACGAATTCAAGACATGTGATGTCGTTGTGTTCTCATCACCGGTGTACTTCTTCGGTGTCGCCGGACCCCTCAAGACCTGTACGGACCGTCTCTTCGCAGTGTTCTCGAAATACGGTTACGAAGCATGTCAGAGGAAGAGCGCATTGCTCATGACCTCGGATGATCCTCAATACGAGCAGGCCGTGGATTGGTATCATAGATTCACGGACAATGTCGGTTGGGACAATCTGGGGGAGATCCTTGGATCCGGTAGGACCAAAGAAGCGTACGATCTCGGAGCATCGGTCGAGTGAAGATACCATCTTCAGGCCGAAGGACACAGCTTCAAACCTTCTGGCACAATCGGATTCATGATAGATTATCAAACCCAAATAACTTCAAAAAACCAATTTTTTAATAATTTGAAGTTTTTTGAAATTCCATGAAGAGACCTCAGAAGGCGCCTGGACTCTCGGATATGCAGCCGGATCAGTCCATGCTCACCGATAGGGATACCGTGAACCTTGCCAAGAGTTACAACTCGAAATACCTCCATTGGGATAGACTCCAGTATCACGAATGCGGGAGGTACGGACGCGAGAATCTATGGTATCTGATGAAACTTCTGAGGGAAATCTCCTGCCATAGGGTGAACATCGGGGACCTTTCGATGAGTTTCAACATCCCCGAGAGACTCCAGCAGCCGTTGCACAGCATCGATCTCACCCTGTCCAAGGAATACAATCCTGTGATGTCCTTCAACGGCAAGAAGAAGACGATGATATCGGTGAGTTCGATGATGGAGGAGTCTATCGCATCGAGCCAGATCGAGGGCGCGGCCACCACCACAAAGGATGCCAAAAGGATGCTCAGGGACAGAAGGAACCCTATGAACAGATCCGAGAGGATGATCCTCAACAACTACAACGCCATGGAATTCATACGCTCTAATCTAGACAGGGAGCTCACGCCGGATCTCATCAAGGAGCTGCATTCCGTAATATCGAACGATACCCTGGAATCCAAGGAGTACGAAGGGAAGTTCAGAACGGACAACTCCGTAGCTGTAAGGGATGTGATCACCGGTGAGACGTATCACGAACCGGTATCCCACGAGCTCATAGTCCCGATGGTGGACGAACTTTGTGATTTCGTCAACAGCGATGAAGAGTACATACATCCGATGATCAAGGGGATACTGATCCATTACATAGTGGCCTATATACACCCCTTCATGGACGGCAATGGAAGGGTGTCCAGATCACTGTTCTATTGGTACACAATGAAACATGGGTATTCGTTCATGGAGTACATCTCGATATCCAAGGCCATCAATGAGCACAAAGGGAGATACGAGGAGGCGTACCAGCTGTGCGAGACCGACGGCAACGATGTGACGTATTTCATCGACTACAACATCGATATGATAATGCTGTCCGTGGAGATGCTGACCAAGTATCTGAACAATAAACAAGATGAGAGGAGGGCCGTTAGGGATCTGATAGATTCTGATGACCTCAGCCAGAGGCGCATGGATATCATCAACTGCCTGATCAATTCCGATTCCGCGATGACCGTCTACGAACTGTCGTCAGAGCTGGGGGTGTCGCCCCAGACCATACGCAACGATATCGCTGTGCTCATCCAGAGGGGGTATGCGAAGGAATCGTCCAAATCCGGCCATAGGAAGAGGTTCTCGTATTCAGGGAACGCAACCAATGCTGAACATCCTGTGAGTTGTCGGACCATCCGAACTCATAAAAACAAGCGAACCATACCCTATTCAGAGGATCACGATGAGCGGTTGGACCTACGAGAAATCAGGCGTGAGCATCGATCAGAAATCGAACGCGATCAAGGCATTGGTCGACAAACTGGAATACAGAAGGGAAGGACTCGGACAGAACGTCCGCATGTCGGGACTCTTCGCGAGCCTGATCGATTTCGGAGACAAGTACATCACACTCGCGACCGACGGTGTGGGTACCAAACTCATGATCGCAGAGGCCCTGAACAAGTGGGACACCGTCGGAATAGACTGCATCGCGATGAACGTCAACGACACCATCTGCGTCAATGCGGAACCGACATCCTTCGTGGATTACATCGCCATCGACAAGCCCAACGAGGACATCACCAGGGAGATCGGAAAAGGACTCCAGAAGGGTGCAGAACTGTCCAACATGGAGATCGTCGGCGGAGAGATCGCCGTGCTCCCCGAAATCGTGAACGGCGTGGACCTCTCCGGAACATGTCTCGGATATGTCGCGAAGGACAAGATCATCACGGGAGAGACCTGCGAGGAAGGGGACCTCATCATCGCTCTGAGATCATCCGGTATCCATTCCAACGGACTCACCCTCGCAAGGAAGATCGTGGAGGCCAACAACATCTGCTGGAACGACAAGGTTTCCGGCCTTTCGAAGTCCATCGGTGAGGAGCTTCTCACCCCTACCGAGATCTATGTCAGGCAGGTCCTCGAGATAACATCCAATTTCAAGGTCCACGGACTTGTGGACATCACCGGAGGAGGACTCAGGAACATCCTCCGTATGAAGAAAGGGCTTCAGTACGTCATCAGCGACCCCGTCAAACCCGCACCTATTTTCACAAAGCTGCAGGAGATGGGCGAGGTCGAGGACAAGGAGATCTATCAGACCCTGAACATGAGCATGGGATTCACAATCATCGCTCCTGCGGATGATGCGGAGCAGATCGCCAAGAAGTACCCCAACGCAGAGATAGTCGGACGCGTCCAGAAAGGTGACGGCGTACTGCTGGAACCCGGAAACATCCTGTACGACCACTACTGAGCTCAGCTCAGTCTGGTGAGGTTGAGCCTCGTCAGATCGATAAGGGACTGCCTGTAAGCGCTCTCGGGAAGGATATCGAGGCAATCTATGGCCTCATCAACATAATCGCCGATTATGAGCTTGCAGTCATCGATGGCTTCTGTCTGAAGGATCAGTTCGCGGACCTCGTCGAGAGGTGCGCCCTTCCTGATCATACCGCGGATCCTGTTGCCGAGTTTCACATCCCTCATGGCAAGGATCGTCGGAAGCGTGATGATACCCTCGCTGAGATCCCTCATCGCGGTCTTTCCGGAGACCTTCTCCGAACCCAAAAGGTCAATGAGATCATCGGCTATCTGGAACGCCATTCCGTAGAGCTGACCGAAGCGGGCCACCTCCTCGATGACCTCCTCCGATGCCTTGGCGGCTATCGCTCCGGTCCTGGCACATTCGGAAAGGAATGCTGCAGTCTTTCCGGAGATGACCTGATAGTACTCCTGCTCCATGATGTCTAGATCGAACTTGTGGTTGTACTGGAGGAACTCGCTGTCTGCCAGTGAGGAACCCATATCAATGATGCTCTGGAGGAGCTTGGGGTTGGAATCGAAAAGGGACATGGCCTTGACCAACATCAGATCGCCTGTGGTCAATGCCTTCCTGACACCGTACTCCCTGTAGGTGGCAGGCTTTCCGCGGCGGCTGTCGCTCTCATCATTGATATCATCGTGGATGAGCGTGGCCATGTGAGTGAGTTCCGCTGCCGCTGCGTATTTCAGGGTGTTCACCTCGGTGGGCTTGCCGCAGGCATTGCACACGAGGATGACCATAGAGGGGCGGATCATCTTACCGGGTGAATCCAGGGCATAATCGAAGACATCCTGGACCTCCTTGTTGCTGTCGCGGGTGACCTCACGCATGATCTTTGAGACCTCGACAAGGTCGTCGGAGATGATGTCCTGCCAACCGCTAGCATCCGCTGCCATGTTGCCGCCGATACTTTATTAGTATAAAGAAAGTCGTGGCCACCGAACAGCGACCGACGCGTCCCGACCTCGTTCCGTCGTCATTATAATTCATTCAAATGTGTGAACGGTGGTTGGTCATATGATCTATCTGTCTACAAACTACCGAACAATTTCTCCATAAAATACCGAATGAATCGTCTATAAACTACCGAACATAATATTCATAAACTACCGAACGAATATCACAATGTGATCAGATGCCACTAAAATACATGCCGAGAATTGTCGACGATGTCTTGGATTTCAAATTGAGGAGCAAAGGTGCCGTCTGGATTAAGGGTCCAAAATGGTGTGGCAAGTCAACGACGGCAGAACAGTTCGCAAAGACCGTAATCCGTATGCAAGACGAAAACAGCAGAAAGAATAACATAATGCTCGCAAAGGTCAGTCCCTCTGATTTCTTAAAAGGCGAGACGCCTCTGCTCATCGACGAATGGCAAGTCGTACCATTCATATGGAACCAGATTAGAACAGAGATCGATTTGCGCAACGAGTTTGGACAATTCATACTGACTGGATCAAAACAACCCAATGGCATGGAGGACCCCGATAAGCATTCCGGGACAGGGCGTATTACGTCACTTACCATGAGGCCCATGTCACTATATGAGTCCGGGGATAGCGATGGATCTGTCTCATTAGAAGAACTCTTCAAGGGACAGGGCGCATTCACACGTTGCAACAGGAAACTCTCCGACTATGCGTTCTATACTGCCAGAGGAGGATGGCCCAAGGCCATCGGTCTGGATGATGATATTGCATTGGAACAGGCCGTTGACTATCTTGACGGAATAGTGAATTCAGATATGTCAGATGAGGTCAAGAGAGATCCGGAAAGGGTTAAGCTGCTCCTCAGATCATACGCTAGGAACTGTTCAACCCAGGCCAATAACTCTACCATCAAAGCAGACATGATCAAGAATGATGCGATGTCCCTGGATGAGGATACGATCGCATCTTACGTCAAAGCATTGAAGGAGCTTTATGTTGTTGAAGAATCCGAGGCTTGGAGCCCCAACATAAGGTCAAAGACCGCTATACGGACATCCAACACACGCTACTTCGTCGATCCATCCATTGCGTGTGCCGCTTTAGACATAGGTCCTGGCAACCTTATCGGTGACCTCAACCTGTTCGGTTTCCTATTCGAGAACCTCTGCATACGCGATATAAGGATCTATTCAGAGAGACTCAAAGGCGTGGTGAAACACTATAGGGATTCATCGGGACTCGAAGTGGATGCAGTCATCACGCTTAGGAACGGAGACTGGGCCGCTATAGAGGTGAAGTTGGGTGCAGAAGAATACATCGAAGAAGGTGCTGCCAATCTGAAAAAACTGGTAGAACACATGGATCAACGCTCGAAGAAACCATCGTTCATGATGGTGTTGACAACATCGGATACCGCTTACAGAAGAGATGACGGCATTTGGGTTGTTCCTCTTGGCTGCCTAGGTCCTTGAAACCGGTCCATCGAATGGCGATTCTTATAGATGAGCCGCAGTCATGATTTGGATGGGTAATCTCTTCCGGCCCTCGAATTCAGATAGGACATCAGCACAGATGTGGTGGAAGTCTTCCCGGACCTGACGGAATATTCAAGGAGTGCGGTAAGATCCCTCTCCGGGATCAGATCGGAATCCAAAGCGGCATGCAGTCCGTTGTTGTCGTTCTCCATGATCGCATGTTCGGCCATCGGGATTATGCGCGATCTCATGTATTGCATGTACATCTCGCGGTTGTCATCGGTAAGCATCACGGGATTTGAGAGCCTTTCCATAGCAATGCTCTCTGACATCCTCTGGCGAGTTATCAGGATCTCGTTGTCGAACTGCGGGAAACATAACGAGTTCCCGGCGAGGAAATTGAATGTGAATCCGTCCGCGCAGGTGACCTGACAGTCGGTGCTCGTACCCCATCCGAAGCTGTTGAATACCTCGAAAGGCCCCAGGTAGTTTATCATCCTGAGTCCGGAAAGGGATACCAGGGCCTCCTCGGATGCTTTGACGACACTTGCCGGGATCGTGAGGGTACGGCTGTTCGTCCCGTAGCAATCCCTCAGGAACTGTGGTCCGAGCGCTACCACGCTAATGCCGTTCACGACTGCTGGCACAACGATGTTTGAATCGCTGGTTATGAGTCTTGTGATCTCCAATCCGCCAGTGGTGATAGCGGTCTCCACTCTGGCCATGCTCATTGCAATCCCTCCATCATGGACCTGATCTTCTTGTTCCTTCCCTCGCTCAGGAGCTCATCGTTGTAAGAATACAGCTTCCCTCCGGGTCTGGAGAACATGACTACACTGTAGCATGAGATCAGCCCTGTGAGCAGGGACACCGTCTCCGGGCCGGTGCCGAACGTGGACTTGGCGAACTCCATGGCATTGCCCAGATGATCCTCGAAATCCCTCCTGGTCTCGGACAGTTCCGTACGTAGCTCTTCCATCGTCCTCAGTTCCGTCATGCTTCTGATCAGGAACTGCAGACCTGCCCTCTCCTCTGCAGTCAGATTGAGATCGAGCCTCTTCTTGGCATCGTTGATGGTCATGCCCTTCTCCTTGTCGAGATGACCTATCGCATATTCCATTGACAGCCCCCTTCCGGCCTCGGAATTGAGCCTTCCGATCAATATGGATACCACCGCCAGTCTTCCCTCTGCACTCATGGTGTTGGGGCCGACAAAGAACGATCCCGCCAGGATTGCGTCGGAATTGTAATCCTCGCGGTACTTCCTGTAGAATTCCCTGTACTTGTTGAACTCCGCCGCTATGTCCGGGTCCCTGACGTACTGCGTGATGACGTTGATGCTCGCCCATACGCCTTTGCTCTCATATTCATTCAATACCACGGAAAGGTCCTCCCATGCACGGGGCGTCACGAAATGTATACCGTCGACCGTGCGCTCTATCTTCAACAGATTCTGGGGCTTGACCTTCAGATAATATGTGATCGAATCGTTGATGCCGGTGCTCATCGCATATCTGAGCCAGACATCCGTATCCGGCTCCACCTCGATAATCCTGACCCTATCCAGTGTGGCGACGTCGAAGTCCCTGGCGGAATCGTTGAACTCCGGAGGATTCCCGGCTGCCACCAACACCCATCCGTCCGGGATCAGATGTGGACCGAACTTCTTGTTCTGCAGAAGATCCAGCATCGCAGGTGCCAGCGTCTCCGATACGCAGTTGATCTCGTCTATGAACAGGATGCCTTCCTTCTTCCCTTCGTTATAGATGACATCGTATACGGATGTGATGATCTCGCTCATGGTGTACCTGGTCACTGTGCACTCGTAATCTCCGTACGTCTCCTTCTCGATCATCGGAAGACCGATCGCAGACTGACGGGTGTGATGGGTGATAGTGTAAGAAACATATCCAAGGTCCAGCTCGGCCGCTATCTGCGACATGATAGCGGTCTTTCCGAGTCCGGGCGCACCCAGGACCATTATGGGCCTCTGCCTGGCACGCGGGATGAGGTAATTCCCCGCATCGTCCTTCGACATGTAGGCCTCTATGGCATCCTTGATATTGTCCTTGGCATCCTGTATGTTCATCATAGGCGAGAAGAGCAATCGTTTTGGTATATTATAAAGAACGAGAGAAAGAGTGTCATCTCTCAGCCAAATCGCTCGTGCCGATGCACACCTTCATGGCCCAGGCGGGCACCCCTATGTCCAGATACCTGTCATCGCAGAACAGGAATGCGACAGGATAACCGGGCCTGCGCGTGGGATAGGTACCGATACCGTCGGTGAAGTAGACCAGTCCCCTGAGATTGCTGAACTCGCCCTCATCCTTGAGATGATCTACATAATCGAACACCGGTCTGAAATCCGTTCCCTTCCCGCCTTTGATCTCCATGTTGTCGATCAATCTCCTCATGTCCCCACGGTTCCTGATCACATCGTCGGAACGGACGTTGTCGTCGCATTGGATGATGTGCAGATTGGTCCTGTTGGAGATCTCGCACTGCTCCATTATCCCGTACACATCCTCTATGAAGTTCATCACCGGGCCCCTCATCGTAGAACCGGATGTGTCCACCGCTATGACGAAGTCCTCTATCATTGGGGAATTGGAATGTTCCAGCGCATCTATCAGCGGGATGTTCCCGTAGAGCTGTATTCCGTAGCTGTAGTATGCCGGATCGAACTCGTTCACATCGAGCTTGATCCTCTCCCTGGTGGTCAGGAACTTCCTCAGGAATGTGCGATAATCGGTCTGTTTCCTGTTCCTGATACGCAGCACGCGCATCAGGGCATCCGTCCTTCCGGAGAGGTTCTTGGTGAAACCCTCGATCTCCACCATCATCTGTGCGGACATCTCCTGCCATTCGGGATGCTCCAAACCGTCACGAGAGGAATGGCTGTCTATGGAGAACAGCGGAGGATAGGTGTTGATCTGCCACTCGGAGACCTTCGACAGTTCCTCGGCGATAAGGTCCACGGTGGGCGCACCGGCCTTCTTCAGGAGTCTTTCGAAGATGAATATGCGGTCATCCGCCTGAGGAAGGGAGATGTGGGGAGTCCCAAGCATATCGAGTGAATATTCGACGATCATATCCTCGGCGAGATCGCGGAAACCGTCGGTGTTCCTGTCATAATGACCGAGGACCATGTGCATCACCATGTGAGCTATGACCCTGGATATGATATTGGGATCCTCTGAGAAATCCCTGAGGACCCTGTCCATGTGGAAGTAGAGGTGCTCGCTGTCGTAATGGTAAGGACCGTCACCGACAAGTACGACGGTCTCCAGCGACAGGACCGGACGGGTCATGAATCTCAGATCCATGCAGAGATCCGTGCGACAGTTCGCCACTATCTCCTCGGCCACAGTCCTGTTGTCGCTCATGGGTACCGAGATGGAATCCTCATCCGAGGACTAAAAACCATACGGACGGCAACAATGTCATCCATCAGTAGTTGAGCTTGGCGTAGAGGGCACCGCAGACGGATCCCAAAGCTGCACAGGTCTCCAGAGAGAAACCTCCCGTCGTGATGTCCAGATTATACTTGGGGATCTTCATGACGTCCTTGGGCACCCCGTGCGGGCCTATCCCGAAGACTAAAAGGATGCTCTGACCGTGCTCGATCATATCGGTGAGCTGTCCTACGGACACCTTCTTGGACTCCTCTGCCCTGCATGTGGTCAGAACGGGCTCGCCCAACTGCGGAGGGAATCCTTTGGAAGGGTAGGGGAACTTCTGGAAGCGGCCCTTCTCTGCGAGGTCCACGAAATAATCCCCATGGTGTCCGATGCTGGTGGTACCGGCGATCCAATTGGCCACCTCGACAGGGGTCTTGGTCTCCTCCGGGATAGGGAATCCGAACAGTGCCAGATTCATATCGAAGGCCATCGCGAGATCCCCGGCACGGGCGATGATGCGCCTGTGAGGTTCCCTGAAGTTCTGGTCGTATGAATTGTAAAGTCCAATCGTTATTCTTCCCCTTCCCATGCTTCCTTCCGCCTTCAGAATGGAGTGACGATATCCTATTCAGATATATGTTCTGGTATCATCTGATGAATGATCAAAGGGGATAGATGTGGAATTATTGGATTTAAATCCATAAAATAATTGGATTGAAATCCAATCAAATCATACATTGAAATACAATTATTCGATATATCAATCATGGCCGAGGAGTACGTTGAACGTCCGTTCTACATCGATCGGATGATGGAATACTTCGATAACCGCGATATCGTCAAGGTCCTCACAGGGATCCGCGGATGCGGAAAATCCGTATTGATGATGCAGTTCAGACAGCATCTCCTCGATTCCGGGTTCACCAAGAAGGAGGTCATACTCATCAATCTCGAAAAGATGAGGTATGTCATCGATACTGAGAGGATGTTCTACGATTACATCGTCAACAATATCGATTCGGATAACCCGGTCATCCTCATCGACGAGGTGCAGCTGATCAAAGGGTGGGAAAAGGTAGTCGACAGCATCCGTCTGAAATACGGCGCCAACATCTACATCACCGGATCCAACTCGGAGACCGTATCCGAAAAACTGGGAACGCACCTGACCGGCAGATTCGTCGAGATCAACGTTTTCCCGTTCTCGTTCAAAGAATTCCTTTCCCGCTATCCGATCGATAATGACAACGGATACACCCAGAGACTTGAACAATACCTGCGCTACGGCGGTATGCCGATAATCGACCTCAGGGACAGCGAAAGGAAGAACCGGACCATACTCAGAGGAGTGTACGATTCCATCATCAACTGCGACATAAGGCCCGAGATGGATATGGACCAGGCCATCCTGGACAACATCACATCGTTCATGATTTCCAATATCGGGAACCAGACATCCAACAACGGCATAGCGGCGAACTCTTATGTCGGGGATCCGCGCACCGTCGAGAGGTACCTGGGCAAACTATGCGGGTGTTCCATCTTCTACAAAGCTAACAGGTACGATGTCATCGGTAAGAAACATATGAAGTCCCATGCCAAATTCTACCTTGCGGATACCGGGTTCAGTGACACGATACTGCTGGGATCCGAATACAATGAGGGGGCGTTGCTGGAGAACGCCGTTTTCATTGAACTGCTCCGCAGGGGATACAGAGTGTCCGTCGGGTCTTACAGGGACAAGGAGATCGATTTCACCGCGTGGTTGGACGGGGAGCCCGAATTCTATCAGGTAGCACTGAGCGTTCAGGACCCGAAGACCCTGAACAGGGAGACACGTTCGTTGAAAAAACTGGAAGGGAAAAGGTTCCTGATAACCAAGGATGCCGATGTGCCAGATATACCGGAAGGGGTCGAATTCATCAATGCCGTGGATTTCTTCCTAGGGTGAGAGGAAAGGTCACTCCTTCCTTCTCCTTCCCACTATGGCGTAAGCGTCGCCGTCCATGAAGATCTCGTATTCAGGATACTGCTTCTGCAGCTCGGCGACCTTGCTGACGACCTGCATCATGGTGAGCTTCTCCTCATGGAAGTCGATGAAAATGCGGTCTGGCTCATCCATAGGAGGGACCTCTGGAATGATAGATAGAAGAGATGGTGCCGTGAGCCGGGCTCGAACCAGCGACTTCGTGATCTTCAGTCACGCACTCTCCCAACTGAGTTACCACGGCGTAATTTCCCCCTATGGACATCCTGTTTATAAGCCTTTTTAGTGGCGTCAGGGGGCCTGAGGGGCCCCCATCATAGCTCACTGTTCGTTCTGCTCCTCGGACGGTGCCGCCTCTGCGGGTGCCTCCGTCTCCGGGACCTCCTCGGGATCATCGTCGGACATCACGGGCTCGACGGCGATGATCTTGTCCCCGTCGCGCATGTCCATGACCCTGACGCCCTTCGCGTTGCGTCCGGTCTCGCGGATGCTGTCTGCCTCCATGCGGATGATCTTTCCGCTCTTGGACTGCAGCATCAGCTCATCTCCGGTAACGACCTTCCTGACGCTGACGACCTTTCCGTTGCGCTCGTCGGTCTTGATGGTGATGACACCCTTTCCTCCGCGCCTGGTCTTACGGTAGTCATCCACGTCGGAGATCTTTCCGTAACCGTTCTCGGACACGGTCAGGAGCCTGTCGCCGGGTTTGACCACTGCCATGGAGACGACCTTGTCGCCCTCTCCCAGGGTCATTCCCTTGACTCCCATCGTATCCCTTCCCATCGGACGTGCGTCGGTCTCGTCGAACCTTACAGCCTGTCCGTCGGCGGATGCGATGATGATCTGGTCGTTTCCGTCGGTGATTCCCATGGCGATGAGCTCGTCGTCCTCCTCCAGCTTGATGGCCTTGATTCCCCTTGCCCTGACGTTCCCGTATGCGGACATCACGGTCTTCTTGAACAGACCGTTCCTCGTGCAGAACACCAGGTACTTGTCGTCGGGGAAGTCATGAGTGGTGATGGAGTTGATGATCTTCTCGTCCTCCTCAAGATCGGGTATGAGGTTGACCAGCGGCTTTCCTTTGGCCTGCCTGCTTCCCTCGGGGATCCTGTATCCCTTCAGCCACTGCATGCGTCCCTTGTTGGTGATGAACAGGATGTAGTCGTGCGACATCATGACGAACATCGCTGCCACATGGTCCTCCTCCTTGGTCTGCATCGCTGTCAGTCCGACGCCTCCGCGGGACTGCTGCCTATAGGTGTTCAGCGGGATCCTCTTGATGTAATTGTCATTGGAAACGGTGACCACTACCTTCTCATTGGGGATCAGATCCTCCTCGTCAGCGTCGATTTCGTTGGGATCTATCTCCGTACGGCGCTCGTCGCCGTATGTATCGGACATCTGTTTCAGCTCATCCTTGATGATGTCCAGGACCCTCTGCTCGTGGGCGAGAATGTCCTTCAGGTCGTTCATCAGGATGACGAGGTCGTCGTACTCCTTCTTTATGGAATCCAACTCAAGTCCGGTCAGCTTCTGGAGCCTCATATCCAGGATGGCCTTCGCCTGCTCCTGGTCGATCCCCAGCAGGTTCTGCAGTCCCAGGTTCGCGGTCTCTCCGTCCGCGGATTCGCGGATGAGGGCGATGGTCTCGTCCAGCATGTTGATGGCCTTCATCAGACCCTCCAGGATGTGGAACCTCTTCTCCGCCTGGTCCAGTTCGTACTGGGTCCTGCGTGTGACGACGGACTTCCTGTGCTTGATGTACTGGACGATCAGTTCCTTAAGACCCAGTATGGAAGGCTTGTTATCAACCAGTGCGATGTTGATGACACCGTATGTGATCTCCATGTTGGTCTTCCTCCACAGGTTCTCCAGGACGACCTGGGGTATGGCGTCCTTGTGGAGCTCGATGACAATACGCATTCCGTGCCTGTCGGATTCATCCCTTAGATCGGTGATGCCCTCGATCTCCTTGTCCTTGACGCGGTCCGCGATCTGTATGATCAGCATGGCCTTGTTGACCTGGTAGGGGATCTCGTCGACGATGATCCTCGTCTTTCCGTTGTCCATCTCCTCGAAGTGGACCTTGGATCTGACCCTGAGCTTACCCTTTCCCGTCTCGTAGGCGGACCTTATCCCGGACAGACCGTAGATGGTACCTCCGGTGGGGAAATCGGGTCCCTTGACGTACTGCATCAGGTCGGAAACGGTCGCTTCGGGGTTGTCGATGGTGTATGTGATTGCGTTGCACACCTCGGTGAGGTTGTGAGGGGGCATCTTCGTGGCCATTCCCACGGCGATACCGTCCGATCCGTTCACCAGGAGGTTCGGGAACTTGGAAGGCAGGACGGAAGGCTCCTTGAGGGAACCGTCGTAGTTGTCGATCATGTCGACAGTGTCCTTGTCGAGGTCGAGTAGCAGATCGCTCGCCATCTTGGACATTCTTGCCTCGGTGTAACGCATCGCAGCGGCGGAATCCCCGTCGACCGATCCGAAGTTACCCTGTCCGTCGACCAGCGGGTACCTGAGCGAGAAAGGCTGCGCGAGCCTGACCATCGCCTCGTACGCCGCGGAATCTCCGTGGGGATGGTACTTACCCAGAACCTCTCCGACAACGGTAGCGGACTTCTTGTGCGGCCTGTTATATGTGAGACTGAGCTGGTCCATTGCGTACAGGATCTTCCTGTGGACCGGTTTCAATCCGTCACGGACGTCCGGAAGGGCACGTCCGACTATGACGCTCATGGAGTAATCGATGTAGGAGCGCTGCATCTCCGTCTCGATCGTCTGGTTTATGACCCTCTTGACTGGCTGTTCCTCATCCATGATATCACACATCCAGGTTGATCACTTCGTGAGCGTGCTCGATGATGAACTCCCTCCTGGGCTCCACATCGTCGCCCATGAGGACGGAGAACAGCTGATCCGCCAGGATCGCATCCTCGACGTACACCTTCTTCATCATCCTGTTCGCCGGGTCCATGGTGGTCTCCCACAGCTGCTGCGGGTTCATCTCTCCCAGACCCTTGTATCTCGATACGTTGCATCCCTGACCGAGCTCCTCGACGGCCTTGGCCATCTCCTCCTCGGTGTAGCAGTAGATCTGCTTCTTGCCCTTGTACACCCTGTAGAGAGGGGGCATAGCGATGTACACGTTACCATTGTCGATCAGCGGCCTCATCTGCCTGTAGAACAGCGTGAGCAGAAGGGTACAGATGTGGGCACCGTCCACATCGGCATCGGTCATGATGACGATGTGGTGGTACCTGATCTTCGATATGTCGAACTCCTTTCCGATACCTCCGCCTATGGCGATGGCGAGGTTCTTGATCTCCTCGTGGTCGAGGAGCTTGTCGGGACGTGTCTTCTCGACGTTCAGGATCTTTCCCCTGATGGGCATGATGGCCTGGAACGCACGGTCCCTTCCCTGCTTAGCGGATCCTCCTGCGGAGTCTCCCTCGACTATGTACAGTTCGCACAGCGACGGGTCCTTCTCGGAACAGTCGGCGAGCTTTCCTGGCAGACTGGTGGTCTCTAGGACGCTCTTCCTCCTGGTGGCGTCCCTGGCCTTCCTCGCGGCCTCCCTTCCCTCGTAGGCCTGTATTGCCTTCTTGATGATCGATTGGGCCACAGCGGGGTTCTCGAGCATGAATTCGGCCAATTTCTCGTTCATCAGGGCGCTGACCGCGCCCTGTGCGACGCTGCTTCCCAATTTGGCCTTCGTCTGTCCCTCGAACTGGGGCTCGGACATCTTGATGCTGACGATGGCGGTCAATCCCTCGCGGATATCCGATCCCTCCAGGGTCAGGTCCTTGAGCAGATTGTTCTGCTTGCCGTAATCGTTGGCCGTCTTGGTGAGGGCCGTCCTGAATCCCGTGAGGTGTGTTCCTCCCTCGGGGGTGTAGATCGTGTTGACGAACGAATCGATCTCCTCGTTGTATCCGTCCGTCCACTGCATGGCGATATCTATGGACACGCCGTTCCTCTCACCGGAGATACGGATGGGCTGCGGGTGCAGAGGGGTCTTGGACCTGTTCAGGTACTGAACGAACTCTGATACTCCGCCTTCATAGTGGAAGGTCTCCGATTTGCCTGTGCGCTTGTCCTCGAATGTTATTGTGGCCTCGCTGTTCAGGAAGGCCTGGTTCCTGAACCTGTTCTGCAGAGTGGCGTAATCGAACTCCACCGTCTCGAACATCTCGTCGTCCGGCCAGAACTGGATGGTGGTACCGTGCCTGTCGGACTCCCCAATCTCCTCGACGGGACCGTCCGGGATACCGATCTGATAGGACTGCCTCCACCTCTTGCCCATACGGTCAACGGTGGCGATGAGCTTCTTGGAGAGGGCATTCACGACGGACACTCCCACTCCGTGGAGTCCTCCGGACACCTTGTAGGAGTTCTGGTTGAACTTACCTCCCGCATGCAGGTCCGTGAGACACATCTCCAGACCTGACTTACCCTCTTCCTGGTTTATCTCGGTGGGGATTCCCCTTCCGTCATCCACGACGGTGATGGATCCGTCCTCGTTGATGGTTACCTCGACTTTGGTGGCGAAACCCGCCATCACCTCATCGATTCCGTTGTCGACGACCTCATAGACGCAATGATGCAATCCGCGGGTATCCGTGGATCCGATGTACATCCCGGGTCTCTTCCTGACCGCTTCGAGTCCCTTCAACGCGACGATACTGTCCGCGTTGTACTCCTCTTCGGCCTTCTGTATGTTCCCATCCATGGTCATGCATCTCCGTTAAGCCACATACATATATAATCATACGCGCGCGTATAACGAGTGCCCGCGCACGCATGTGAATATTCGCGATGTCACCGCCAACTTTGATATACCGTTACAACGGATTATCAAACGATTGAAATGTCCACCATAATGGAAGAGGCCCGCAGAGGGGTAACGCCGCTCATCAAGGAGATCGCCAAAAAGGAAGGTGTGAGCGAGGAATTCGTAAGGAACGGGATAGCGTCCGGAAGGATCTGCGTCCCATGCAACCCTGTGCACGACCCTACACCCGGTGCCATCGGGGAAGGTATGTCCGTCAAGATCAACGTGAACCTTGGAACATCCCGCGACATGGTGGATGTGGAGACGGAATCGAAGAAGCTAAAGGTGGCCCTTCAATACGGTGCCGATGCGGTCATGGACCTGAGCACCGGAGGGGACATAGATGCGATAAGAGCCAGACTCCTAAAGGAATGCCCCGTGATGATGGGTTCCGTGCCTATCTACGAGACCGGTGTCCATGCCACAAGGAAGAACGCCATAGTCGAGATGACAGAGGACGATATCTTCAACGGTATCGAGAGGCACGCCAAGGACGGGATGGACTTCATGACGGTCCACTGCGGTATCACAAAGGAGACCGTGGAATGGCTCAGGAAGAGCGACAGGATTACCGATGTGGTCTCAAGGGGAGGATCATTCCTGACCGCTTGGATCCTGCACAACGAGCAGGAGAACCCCCTGTTCAAGAACTTCGATTATCTGCTCGAGATGGCAAGGAAATACGAGTTCACACTGTCCCTCGGGGACGGTTTCAGACCCGGCTGCATAGACGATGCAAGCGACCAGGCACAGATATCGGAACTGATGACGCTGGGTCATTTGGTCAAGAGGGCCCGCGAAGCGGGAGTACAGAGCATGGTGGAGGGTCCCGGACACGTTCCCCTGGACCAGGTCCCCATGAACATGAGGTTGGAGAAGCAGATGTGCCACGGAGCACCGTTCTATGTCCTCGGACCTCTGGTCACAGACATCGCTCCCGGATACGACCATATCGTCGGCGCCATCGGAGGTGCCGTTGCGGCCCAGAACGGAGCCGATTTTCTGTGCTACATAACACCCGCGGAGCATCTCTCCCTGCCCGATGTCGATGACGTCAGGGAAGGCGTGATAGCCTCGAAGATAGCAGCACATGTCGGTGACCTTTGCAGAGGCATCGGAAGGGACAGGGACACCCGCATGGCCCATGCCAGGAAGGCCCTTGACTGGAACACGATGTTCGACACCTGCATCGACGAGGAGAAGGCCAGAAGGTACAGGAAGAGAGGCTGCACGGAGGAGAGCGAGGGCTGTTCCATGTGCGGGGATGTCTGCGCGATCAAGATCGTCAACACTTACATGAACAAGGACAAGCCCGACAAAGTTATCCTTCCCAAGGAAGATTGCTGATCCAGGGATAATATGAACTGGTATCTCTGACGACTCTTCCGATTTCGTTCTGCTGAGCGAAGCGGTGCCCGATGCCATACTTGAGATCCGCTACTATTCAACATACAATTTCGTCGGCGACAGGATCGATGGTTACGAGGAACCCGTTGCACTTCTAACAAAGAAGCCGCTACAGCGCTCCGTGAGGTCAGCGACGAGCTCGTTCAGAAAGGTTACAGGCTGAAGATCTACGATGCATACAGACCGCAGATGGCAGTAGACCATTTCGTGAAATGGGCCAAGGATCCCGATGACACCAGGATGAAAGAGTACTTCTATCCGGAACTCGAGAAGGATCAGCTGTTCCCCCAGGGATACATAGCGGAACACTCCGGCCATACAAGAGGAAGCACCGTGGACCTCACTCTCTTCGACATGGCCACGGGAAGGATGTGGACATGGGCGGACCCTTCGATTACTTCGGCGAGCTCAGCCACCCCGATTACAGGCACATCACGGATGAACAGTTCGCCAACCGCATGCTGCTCAGGGAAGCGATGTTGAACCACGGATTCAATCCGCTTGCCGAGGAATGGTGGCACTTCACACTGGATAACGAGCCTTTCCCGGATACGTACTTCACGTTCCCGGTGAACAGCGAATCGGTGAAATCAGATTGAGATCTGCCATACTGGCTATGTTCGATTTTCACGTCTTTGTGAGTTAACTGAAACACGATTAACTTAATTACGATTCAGTTATACTATAGATTAAATATCACGGAACCCATGTATGAATATGGACTTCATAGGAAGAGAGAAGGAGATGGAACTGCTGAACAGGGAATTCGGCAGGGAGAGTTCTCTCGTGATCATAAAGGGAAGACGCAGGGTCGGAAAGAGCAGACTCATAACCGAATTTCTGAAGGATAAGGATCATCTGTACCATGAAGTTGACAGCGAATCGGGACAATCCATACTTGCCTCTCTAGGCAGAACGATATCCGGGGAACTCAATATCAGATTCGAAAGATGGTCGGATGCACTCAAATACTATGTATCAAGCCATCCCGGCAAGAAGGTCATCGCCATAGACGAGTTCCAATACGCGGTAAAGGCGGATCCTGAATTGAAGATCGAGATCCAGGCCCTATGGGACACGTATCTTTCAAAGAACGATGTCATGCTCATCCTATGCGGATCCTCGCTGACATCCATGAACAATCTGGCCGGTGACATGAGGAGCCCGCTCTATGGGAGGAATACCCTGGACCTCACGATCATGCCGCTACCGTTCAGGACCACGGTCGCAGGCGACTACAGGAAATCCGTCGAGAGATATGCAGTGACCGGGGGAGTACCCTATTACATGGCACTCATGGATAACGGCGACACGATAGAGAATGTGATCAGGATGTCCATGGAGATGGGTTCCCCCCTGTTGAACGAAGGGGAGTACCTGCTCGGTTCGGAATTCAGGAACCTGTCCAGCTATAACACCTATCTCAAGGCGATGGCCAACGGACACCGTACGATGGAGAAGATCACCGGAGCGGTCCAGGCACCATCCGACGAGATACTGCCGTACCTGAAGAGACTCATCGAGATCGGGATGGTCGACAGACTTGTGCCTGTGACGGAGAAGGCACCTGAGAAGAGCCGCAACGGGCAGTATGTGATCTCCGATAACTTCATGTGCCTCTGGTTCCGCTTCATCTACCCATACAGGAACTCCATCGTCAGAATGGAGAATGATGCGGCGGTCCAGGATCTCAGGGACCATTTCATTGATGCCCATGTCGCCTTCGTCTTCGAGAATGTATGCAGGGAGGAGCTCAGGAACTATCTCCGCGGCAAAGGGATAGCTGCCGAATACGGAAAATATTGGGGCAACGGGGAGATAGACCTGATAGCCCTGGACAAGAAGGATCGTGTGGCGTACGTATGCGAATGCAAATACCATGCCAGACCGCTGGGGATGTCAGAACTGAACTCGCTCGTATCAAAAGCAGAGGCCGTGAAGGAACTGAAGGATTACAAGGTGAAGTACTGTCTCTTCTCGGTCTCGGGATACAATGACGGGATGTCCGAGAGCGGTGCCCTGCTCTTCAACAACGGTGAATTGGTCTCCGAATGAACTGCTGATCCTTCCGGATCTCAGGGCCCTAAGCATCCTATCGGAACAACAAGCACGCCCTTATCCGTCACAGAAACATACCCTGTGGATATCAGGACCATCATGAATGACGGTTCATTACCGCCGCCTTCCACCACCAGGTCTCTGAGTTTTATAAGGTTCTCCTCCGCCTCGGGGACATCACTGGCTCCCATCTTGACTTCTATGGCCCCCCATCTTCCGTCACGGAGCTCTACTATGATATCGACTTCGAGGTCGTTACTGTCATGATAGTGCCTTACTTTCCCTTTCAGTAAATCGGAATAGACCCTGAGGTCCCTGACGCAGAGGGACTCGAAAAAGAATCCGAAAGTCTTCATATCGGACATCAATCTCTCCGCGTTCATGTTGAGTGATACTGCAGCAAGGGATGGATCCACGAAATGTCTCTTGGGAGTCGTTCTGATGACCGTTTTGGATCTGACATTATGCGACCATGCTGGCACATCTTCAATTATGAATAGTCTGTTCAACGAATCCAGATAATCCTCGACCGTGGTCTGAGATACCAGTTTATCACTGGAGATCACATCTTGTATGATTGATTTCATCGATGCCATAGTGGAGAGATTCCTAGCATAGGAACGCATAAGCCTGTCAATGGCTTCGATGTTCTTCTTCTTGCCATCGACCTTGAACACATCGATCCCTATTGTCGCGTTGTAGTAGTTCATGACCACGTCCTGAGCGTACTCCCTATCGATACGGACACTTCTTGGCCAACCTCCCCTGATGGTCAGAAATGCTATGTCCGAAATCGTAAGATCTGACCTTCCTGCGATATCATGATCTCCATCGAAAAGCGCCTTGAGAGATACGGAACCATCGGAATCCCCAGATTCGAAGAGCGACATCGTGTACATCCTCATAGGGGCTATTCTATCCACGCCTGAATGACTGAATCCATCCTCCTTCGGAACCGATGACCCCGTGAGGATGAACTCACCCATCGTATCACTGAGATCCACCTCGTTCCTCACAGAATCCCATAAGGAGGGGACCTCTCCCCACTCATCCAGCATTATAGGTTTCTTCTCTTTGAACAGTTCTGATGGTTTAGTCGATGCAAGCATTCTGAGAGACACATTCTCAGGATCTTGAAGACGATATTCCGTACCGCATTGACACGCACCGGTCGTACTCTTTCCGCATCCCTTAGGTCCGGTGATTAGCACGGCACCAGTAGTATGGAGCATCCTCTCCAGTACTTTGTCGGCTATGCGAGGGATATAGCCCTTCTTCATATGCCTTCATCATAATTATCGTATTTAATTACTATTAATCATAGTAATTTTTTACTATGATTGTAATAATATCCGAATAAACGGGACCAGGATAGATCGATATATCCTACAGAATC
>ERZ842401.3190-NODE-3190-length-20731-cov-42.915941_pt1 | contig 20731 bp, 14 predicted proteins | sample MGYA00521270_ERZ842401 | MGnify/ENA primary metagenome ERZ842401 (study PRJEB31892, sample SAMEA3878208) | bioreactor metagenome | biome: Moose rumen | place: Sweden | collected 2011-10 | study: EMG produced TPA metagenomics assembly of the PRJEB12797 data set... | reverse complement strand
AAGCTTCGAAGGGGAGATTCCCCGCGAAAAGCTCGAAGAGGCGGTCGCCGGAGCCTCAAGCCGGTACTGAGACCCGACTTGGCGCCGGGCTACCTGACTTCTATCAGGTAATTCCCCTCGAATACAGGATTGATTACAGGATCGGGCCCCGTGACGGTATAGCTGCGGGGCTCTTCCAGCGTGTACTCGCACACGGTGTATTCCCGGGCCTCCAGTCCGCGGAGGACTATGGGCTCACCCTTCCACGACGGGGCGTAGAAGGCGTAGTACATGGCGCCGTCCTTGGCTATCACATGGGCCTCGGGCCTGTCGAAACCGGTGTCGTAGAGATTGAGGTACTCGCCGGTCGAGAGCATTTTGTCGCCATATATCTTTATCCACCTGGAGAGTTCAGCCTCGCGCTCCGGAGTGAGCAGCTGGCCGTCCCCGTGGGCGTACGGATTTGGTGCGGGCCAGGTGAACTTGGTGCCGATGATGCCGCCCACGCCTATCTGCGAGGCGAAGTCGTTGCCGCCGTCGCTGAGCTCGACATGGTCTGCGTAATACGCCAGCTTCGGGCACATGGCCGCGTAAGCCCTGCGTTTCTGGCGTATCTGAAGACTGGACGTGGGGTCTGAGGCCACTGCCTGGCTGATGTAGGGCAGGACGAAGAAGTTGACGGCGTCGCCGCAGGGGCAGATCTGCACGACCGAGCCGGGCTTGTCGGCCCGGGCCCTCGTCCATATGGACCGCTGGAACTCCGGGAACCGGGAGCAGGCCTCTTCGGGCGAAGACAGCCCGCTGGCGGGATTATGGTCCGGCGCGCTCATGTTGAGATGCTGGCCGTCCAGCTTGAAGCCGTCGAAGCCCCAGTCGAGCAGGAACATGTCCACCAGCGCCTCCGTGTAGGCTTTCACATAAGGATTTACGGGAGACAGGTACCAGCTGTCCCAATAGGTGATGTCTTCGTGGGAGCCGTCCTCCTGCACGAGCAGCATCTCGGGATGCTCTCGGGCGAGGGTGCTTTCCGGGTCGGCCGCGAGCGGAGCCCACCAGAGCTTGGCCCTGAGGCCGTAAGCGTGGACGGCGTCCGTCATGCGGCGCATTCCGTCTGGCCCGATGCGGTCGTTGGCCTCCCAGTCGCCTTCGCATATCTGGTAGCCGTCGTCGATGTCTACCCACTTGAACCCGAGCTCCGCCACCTTGGGAAGGGTTCCGATGACCTCGTCGACCGTGAAATTGCGCTCGTATCCCCAGGCGCACCAGACCGGCTCGAAGGCGTCGGCCGGGGATTCCGGCATGGAGAAGCCGTAGCGCTCCTGCATGTACTGGGAGAAGGCCCGGAGCGGGGCGAAGAAATCCCCGACGGATTCCATCGTGAACTGTTCCACGCAGCGGAGGGTGTCCCCGGGCTGGAGCACGACTCCCCCGCTGAAATCCTGCCGTATGCAGGCCGAAGCGGTATTCCCCTTGCGGGAAACGGGCATTGAGACGAGCTTCAGTTCAGGCTCGGCCAGACCGACGCTGAGGTTGCATCCGGGCGTCCAGATGCAGACCATAGGGATGCCGCCGCCGTAGTCGGAGTCGTTCATTCCCAGATAGTTGCGCTGATAAAAGCCCTTTTCCACCGGGAAGGCCCAATCCTTGCGGGCTTCGGAAGAAGTGGGCTGGAAAGACCAGATTGCGGGGCCGCTCACGCTGATGCGGGAAGTCTCCACGGCATCGATGCTGACGGGAGCCGTCCCCTCGTTGACGAAGGCTACGCTGCGCACCGTCATCCCGGGGAATCCGGGCTGGGGCGCGGAGACGACGACGGTTTTCACACCCTTCACCGTCCTGCCTCCGCAAAGGGGACGGTCCTGGGGGATTTCTGCGGTGCAGGCGGCAAGAAGCAGCGCTGCGGCCGGTATGGAAACAAGGAACTTTTTCATGGCAGCACAAATATAGAAATAAAAATGAAACGAAACATATTTCGTTTGGTTTCGTATGAAATTATCGTTATATTTGCACGAAACCTTTAACCAACCGGCATGACAGTTTACGATACCGCCCAGGGGCGCCGCTCCGCCATCCTCCAGAGATTGCGCGAGGATTCTTCCGTTTCCGTTTCGCAGCTGAGCGAACAGTTCGGAGTTTCGGAAGTCACGATACGCAAAGACCTCAAAATCCTCAAGGAACGCAAGCTCCTCATCCGCGTCCACGGCGGCGCCATACTCGGCGCCGCGAACACTGAACCGGCCCTCGAAGAGCGCAACTTCAGCTTCAAGCGCCTCGTGAATTCCAAGGAAAAAGCGGCCATAGGGCGCGCTGCGGCGGCACATATCAACGAAGGCGACACCATCATGGTGGACTCCGGCACCACGGCGCTCGAGGTGGTGAAGAACCTCGACCGCTTCAACGACCTCACCATCATCACCAACTCCGTGAACGCCATGCTGGAAGCGCTGAAATACAAGCGTTTCAACGTGCTCCTGATGGGCGGGAACGTAAGGGCCTCGAGCATGTCGACGGTAGGCTCCCTGGCCGAGTCCAACCTCAAGCTTTTCTACTGCGACAAACTCTTCCTCGGAGTGGACAGCTTCAGCGTGGAATCGGGCCTCTCCACCCCCAGCGTGGAGGAGGCCAGCACCAACCAGGTGATGATTTCCAGGGCCCGCGAGGTAATCGCGGTGTTCGACTCCTCGAAAATCAACAAGAGGGCTTTCGCCTTCATCGCGAACGTGGACAGGATAGACACCGTGATAACCGACCGCAACATCCCCGCAGGGGTGCGCAACCAGCTGAAAGGCATGAAAATCAACGTGGAGATAGTGAACGTCTGAAGCCGCCCGGAAATCGAAACCCCGTGAAATAATTTTTGATTAATACCTAATTTACTGTCCAATAGGGCTTTAGCTCTAATTGGACGGTGTTTCGTTGCCTTTCGTTTTGTTTTCCTTGAATCAAATCGAAACCTTTTGCATTGATTTTTCATATTTTTGCATCTATATAGCACTGAGCATCGATGACGCCTAATTACCATACCTACAGGGAAATCCACCAGCAGCCCGCCGTGTGGAAAAAGACTTATGAAATCATCCTCGGGCGCAAAAACGAGATAAAGGCGTTCCTGGACAAGTATCTCGAAACGGGTTACAAAGTGGTCCTCACAGGCGCAGGGACCTCGGCATACATAGGCGACGCCCTGGAGTTCGCCCTCAACGGGACGAAATTCCGCAAGGCTTCGGCCGTCGCCACAACCGACATCCTGACGGCCCCGGGCCTCCTCTTCGACTCCTCCGACAGCATACTCCTGGTCTCCTTCGCCCGCTCCGGCAACAGCCCCGAAAGCATCGGCGCCGTCAAGGCCATGGAGAAGACCGTCGGAAGGATAGCCCACGTTTTCATCACCTGCAACGCGGAAGGCGAACTCGCCAAGATGAAAGGGGACAACATCCTCACCATACTCCTTCCTCCGGAGACAAACGACCTGTCCCTCGCCATGACGAGCAGCTATTCCTCGATGCTCATAGCATGCGCCCTCATGGCGAACATAGACGACATCGAGGCCCAGAAAGGGCACATAGACGCCGTTGCCGGCTGCGTGTCCGCCTCAATAGCCAAATACGAAGAGTCCATAAAGGAAATCGCCTCGCGCGACTTCAAGCGCGCCATTTTCCTCGGCTCCGGCACCCTCAAGGGCGTGGCCGAAGAATCCAGGCTCAAGCTGCAGGAGCTCACGGACGGCCGCATAATGTGCGCCTTCGACTCCTTCATGGGATTCCGCCACGGTCCCAAGGCCGTCGTGAACCCCGAGTCCCTCATCGTCTACCTCCTCTCACCCGACCCCGGCATCCAGCGCTACGAACGCGACCTCATCCGCCAGATCAAGGCCCGCAACCACGTCAAGGCCTATGTTCTCGTGTGCTGCGAAAAGCCCGACATGGACGGGTCGAACTGGGATCTATGCATAGAGACCGGCCTCCCGGAAGGCATTCCCGCCTGCTACGGGGCCGTCACCTATGTCTTCGCCGCCCAGCTGCTGGGCTTCTACAAATCGATTGATTCGGGGCTCAACCCCGACAGCCCCTCCGTCTCCGGGAACATCTCCCGCGTAGTCGAGGGCGTCACCTTATATATTTAATCTTATGCCAAAAACCGAACAACTCCTCCACCGCATAGACGAGCTGCACGCACAGACGGGCATTCCCCGCACCATCTTCGCAGCCTGTCCGAATTCCCCCACCGTCATCAGGGCCTCCATCCGCGCCGCAAAGCGCAACAACGCCCCCATCTACTTCGCCGCCACCCTAAACCAGATAGACTGCGACGGCGGCTACACCGGCATGACCCAGGAAGCGTTCACCCGCACGGTGCGCTTCGAGGTGGAAAGGTACAACTTCACCGGCCCCGTCATCGTGGCGATAGACCACGGCGGCCCCTGGCTCAAGGACAGGCAGCGCACCGAAAAATGGTCGGTGGAAGACGCCATGAACGGAGTCAAGAAATCTTTCGAGGCGGCGGTCCTCGCAGGCTACGACCTCATCCATGTAGACCCTACCGTGGACATCAACGTCCCCAAGGGCCAAACAATAGACATACACCTCGTAGCGGCCCGCACCGTGGAGCTCATCTCCCATGTGGAGAAGTTCCGCAAGGAGCGCGGCCTCCCCGCCATCTCCTACGAGGTGGGCACCGAAGAGGTGCACGGCGGGCTCGCGGACGAAAAGACTTTCGATACTTTCATAGATGATTTAAAAAAAGGTTTGATTGGTGCAGGACTTCCGGACGTATGGCCGTGTTTCATTGTTGGCAAGGTCGGAACGGACCTGGACACCACCGTCTTCGACGGCAAGGTGGCCAGGACCCTTACATCCAAAGTCCGTCCCCTGGGGAGCTACATCAAAGGTCACTACACCGATGATGTAGCTAACCCGGAGGAATATCCCCTCTGCGGGATGGGAGCTGCCAACGTCGGCCCCGAATTCACCATTAGCGAGTATCGCGCCCTCTGCGAACTCGAAGGGCTCGAGAAGCGCTTCGAGGCGGAAGGCAAAGTCGCCACCCTTTCAAACATGCGCAGCGTCCTTCTCGCCGAGGTGCACGACTCCCACCGCTGGGAGAAGTGGCTCCACGAGGACGAACTCGGAAAGGACCTCGCCGAACTCACCCCCGAACGCCAGGACTGGATAGTCGCCACCTGCTGCCGCTACATCTGGCAGCAGCCCCGCCCCCTCGCAGCCCGCGGCTTCCTCTACGACAACCTTGCCCGCCTGGGCGTCGACGCCGAAGAGATAGTGCTCGGACGCATCGAACGCGACATGGACAAGTACTTCCGCGCCTTCAACCTCATAGGCCTCAACGACCTCTTATAGCCTGAAATCTATAACCAATCCCAAATACAAATGAAATCTACACCTATTCGCATCCTGACAATGCTTGCAGCGCTCGCGCTTTCCGTGACGGCCTTCGCACAGAAGCACACCGTCACCGGCAAGGTCACCGACGCTTCAACCGGGGAACCGGTCATTTCCGCCGGCGTCGTCCTCTCCACCGGGGGCGGCACGGTCACCGACTATGACGGCAACTACGTCATCCAGGCTGCAGAGAACGCGGTCATCACGTTCTCTTCCCTCGGCTACATCGAGACGAAGGTCACGGTCGGCAAGCAGGCACGCATAGACGTGCAGCTCACCCCCGATTCCCAGTCGCTCGAAGAACTCGTCGTCCTGGGCTACACCACCCAGAAGAAGGCGGAACTCTCCAGCGCCGTGGTTTCCATGAGCGGCGAAAAACTCCATGACGTCACGGCTCCCGACGTGGGCAACATGCTCCAGGGCAAGGTCGCGGGCGTCGTCGCCATGAACTCCTCGGGACAGCCCGGTGCAGGCGCCGAAATCCGCATCCGCGGTACCGGCTCCATCAGCGCTGGCGCAGGCCCGATGTACGTGGTTGACGGTGTCGCCGGAGGCGACTTCAACCCCAACGACGTCGAGACCATCACCGTCCTCAAGGACGCTTCCGCAACCGCACTCTACGGTGCCGCGGCAGCGGGCGGCGTCATCGTCGTCACCACCAAGAGCGCCAGGCAGGACAAGCCCGTAGTGAACTTCAAGGGCACCTACGGAATCAAGAAAGCCCTCACCGGCCGCTTCCATGCCATGGATTCCGAAGAGCTCTACTATACCCAGAAGGAGATGTACTCCAAGATGCTCTTCAACCTGCAGCGTCCCGAGACCCTCCTCGACCAGGATTTCGACTGGGTGAATTCCTGCTTCAAGACCGGCATCGTCCAGGACTACTACGCATCGGTGTCCGGAAAGGCCGGCAAGACCAACTACTTCGTGAGTCTCGACCACTACGACGAGCAGGGTTCGCTTGTCAACACCAACTACAAGCGCAACTCCGCCCGCATCAACCTGTCCACGGCCATCACCGACCGCCTCACGATGAACGTGCGCATGAGCTACAAGAAGTCCGACACCCAGGAGGAATCCTCCTACGTGACCCTCGAGTGCGCATACCGCGCCCTCCCGTGGGACATCCCGTACGTGCTCGACGCAGAAGGCAACATCACCGATGAAATCCTCTACGTCAACTCGGCAAAGCGTTCCGACAACGGCGAGCCCTGGTACTCCCACGACAAGTACAACGTGCTCCACAACGAGCAGTACAACTACGCAAAGAGTTATGACGAGACGGTCGTCGGAGACCTCCAGCTCATCTGGAACCCCTTCGACTGGCTGACCCTCACCAGCACAAACCGCTACGACTCCTCCAACTCCTTCTACGAGTCGTACATCGACGCCCGCACCAACCTGCCTTCCTACAAGACCGGCTACATCTACAACAGCAACGGCTCATGGAGCGGCTGGGGCACCACCAACATCGCCAAGTTCCACAAGCCCTTCGGCGGCCTGGACGTGAACGCCATCATCGGCTGGGAGTACGGCGAAGGCTATTCCCGTTCCTTCAACGTGAGCGGCATAGACCTCCCCAACGGCCAGAGGTCCCTTTCCAACTCCGTGTACAAAGATCACGGCGGATACGACTACCACTCCCGCACATGGGCTCTCCTGAGCCAGGCCCAGGCCTCCTACCTCGGCAAGTATGTGCTCACCGCCTCCATCCGTTACGATGAATCCTACAAGTTCGGCCCCCTCGCCCGCGGCGGCTACTTCCCCGGCGTTTCCGGCGCATGGATCATCTCAAGCGAGGATTTCTTCAACAAGGGCTTCATCTCCTTCCTGAAACTCCGCGCGGGTTACGGCAAGACCGGCAACGACAACATCGCCGCCTTCCAGTACCAGGACACCTACGAGCTGAGCGCGAAGTATGAAGACGTGGTTTCGGCCGTCCTCGCCCGCCAGGCCAATCCCAACCTCGGCTGGGAAGAGGCATACATGACCAGCTTCGGCGTGGACGCGACCTTCGGCAAGGGCGTCAACGTAACCTTGGACCTCTACAACACCAAGAACAAGAACCTCCTCCTCGCGGTTCCCACCGCAACGTCCACCGGCTTCTTCGAGTTCATGGACAACAGGGGCGAGGTCAACAACAAGGGTGTTGAATTCGCAATCGACGGCCCCATCTACCGGAACGGCGACTTCGCCATCGAGGGCGGCTTCAACCTCGGCCTCAACCGCAACAAGGTCGTGAAGCTCTCCGACAGCGACGGCGACGGCATCGGCGACAGCATCCTCCAGTCCACCTCCGACGGCACCTCGCAGATGATTGCGGAAGGCCGCGACATCTACTCCTGGTACATGCCCAAGTGGGTAGGCGTGGATCCCGCGAACGGCGATCCCCTCTGGGAGCACGTCAATGAAGACGGCACCGTGGAGAACACCAACAGCTACGCGAACGCCACCCAGCAGTTCGTAGGCACCGCATCCCCCAAGTTCAGCGGCGGTCTCAACCTCGGAGTAAGGTACAAGAACATCTCCCTCAACGCAGTGGGCAGCTTCATCTACGGCAACCAGATATTCAACCGCACCCGCGTGGTCATGGACGCCGACGGCGCCTATACCGACTACAACCAGATGTCGATATACAACGGCCTCGGCTGGGTCCGCTGGGATCCGGACGATGAGGACACCTGGGACATCGCAACCCACCCGAAGCTCGTCCTCAACGGCAACAAGAGCTCCAACAGCATTTCTTCCCGTTACCTCGAAGACGGCAGCTTCTTCCGCCTGAGGAACGTCACCCTCGCATACGATCTTCCCAAGAACCTCCTCCAGACCGTGAAGATGTCTTCCGCACGCGTCTATGTGTCGGCGGACAACATCCTCACCCTCAGCAGGTTCTCCGGAATGGACCCGGAAGTCCGCCTGGAAGGCTCCACCTACCATCTGGCGGGTTCCTACTCGATGAACTACCCCGTCCCGATGTCTGTCGTACTCGGAATTGATGTCAAGTTCTAAGGAAGCGGGTATCATGCGCAGGGCAATACACATATCCACTTTGCTCATCGCGGCCGTCCTTGCCGGCGGATGCGACATGGATTTCTATCGTTCGGATACCATGACGTCCACCCAGTTCAAGAGCGACCCCGGCGCTGCGATATACTCCACCGACGGAACCTACTCCCTTTTCAAGGACACCGAAGAATACAAGGGCACTACCGACAGCGGTCTCTCCTTCGTGAAGATGTGGAACCACATGTCCGTGATGAGAGGCGACGATGCGGTGCTTTCGGGAAGGACCACCTCCCCCATCTACAACTCCGCCTGCTACGACGACAACCCCCTCCTCAAGCATTCCTACTATTTCTGGTGGATCTCCTACAAGATCATCTATTCGGCCAATTCCCTGATAGAAATGCTTCCTGAGGGTGTCGACGCGGCCCAGGACCACCTCCTCGGCGAGAACTACTTCCTCAGGGCCTTCAGCCACCTGTGCCTGAGCTGCCTGTACTCCAAGCAGTATCCGCTGGGCAGGGACAACCCCGGAGTGGTGCTCCGCACCTCCACGGACTGCTCCGTGACGGAGCGCGCCACCGTGGGCGAGGTCTACGACCAGATAGTGAGGGACCTCGAGAAGGCGGCCTCCCTCATGAAGGGCGGCACCCGCCGCGGCGACGCAGGCTACGTTTCCTACGAAGCGGCCATGGGTCTCCTGACCAGGGTGTACCTCTACATGGAGAACAACGAGAAGGTGGTGGAAATCGCAGACGGGATGCTCGGGTCCTCCCCGGCGTCATGGCTCGATCCCGACGTGGACAACTACTTCATCAACGCGCGCAATTCCAAGGAAACCCTCTGGTGCGTGGCGCACACCGCCAACGACACCAGGAACAGGAGTTCCCTCGGTTCCATGTACTTCTCTCCCGACGGCACCGGCGGTACCGGCTGGGGCGAGGTGTACTGGAGCGACCCTCTCATAGAGCTGTTCGGGCGATTCCCGCAGGACAAGCGTTTCAATGCCTACTTCTCGAGCTATGCAAAGCTGAATGACGGCACCAAGATGGTCTACTGGCCCATCGACGACGGAGTCAACAACTTCCGTTCGAACGCGATCGTGGCCGGCAACGGCAAGGGGCTCGCCCCCAACGCCGCAGGCGACGTAACCTTCACCTACGACGGCAAGACCTACACCACCACGCACGAGGACGAATACGGCAACACGGCCTACTACATCACCTACAACGGCAAGAAGACAAGGGTATACGTACGCGACAACGTCGACTATGCGACCGGCACCCGCAACACGTATCCTCAGTTCTACATGTCCAAGTTCGCATGGCAGGACGGCGACCCGAACCTCTCCTCGCCGGTGATGATACGCTGGGCCGAGGTCATCCTCAACCGCGCCGAGGCCAACGCCAAGCTCGGCAACGACCAGAAAGCCCTCGACGACGTGAATGTCATCCGCACCCGTGCCGGCCTCACCGGCGACGCACAGATGACGCTCGGGAACTACGCATCCAGAGGCTACGCCTCCGTGCTCGACGTAGTGCTCGACGAGCGCCGCATGGAGCTCTGCTTCGAAAGCAACAGGCCTTTCGACCTCATCCGCAACAAACGCAACATAGACCACCGCTATTCCGGAGTCCAGCCCTGGGTGGAATACAAGTACGACTGCGACGAGTTCCTCTTCGCAATCCCCCACGACGAAATTTCCGTAAGCGGAATACCCCAGAACCCCGGAAAGGGCACAAACTAACAACTGAACAAAAATGAAAAAGATTATATCCATAACAATCGCGCTGCTCACCCTGGCAGCCTGTGAAATGGACTTCTACCGTTCGGACACCATGACGTCCGCGCAGCTCAAGGACGATCCCGGAGCGGCGGTCTACACCACCGACGGCATCTACTCCATGTTCAAGGATGTCTGCCAGTACAAGGGCGAAACCTACTCGGGCAACACCTACGTCCGCCATTACTTCCAGATGTCGGAGTTCAGGGGCGACAACGTCTGCCTCTCCGGCCAGACGTCCGACCCCCTCTGCGAGGAAATGCGCTACACCGACTACTCCACCCAGCGGTCAAACTGCTACATGTGGTTCATCGCCTACAAGATCATCTACGCGGCCAACTCCAACATCGAGGCTATCGAGCCCGGAGCCAGCAGCGAGAGCGACCACATCCTCGGTGAGAACTACTTCTTCCGCGCCATCGCCCACCTCCACCTCGTGACCCTCTACGCGACTCCGTACGTCGCCGGCCGCGACAAGCCGGGAGTGGTGCTCCGCAAGTCCACGGACTGCTCCACCACCACCCGCGCCACCGTCGGTGAAATCTACGACCAGATCGTGGAGGACCTCAAGACGGCCGCCCAGTACCTCGCGACAGGCTCCGACCGCGGAGACCACGGCTACATCACGGCGGACGCCGCAAAGGGCCTGCTCACCAGGGTCTACCTCTACATGGAGGAGAACCAGAAGTGCCTCGACCTCTGCAACGAGATGCTCGGCTCCAACCCCGCCGACAAGCTCGATCCCGACCTGGACAACTACTTCATCAACGCCCGCACGTCCAAGGAGACCCTCTGGTGCGTGGCGCACATGTCCACAGACACCCAGAACCGCAGTTCCATCGGATCGATGTACTATTCCACCGACGGTACCGGCGGCACCGGCTGGGGCGAGATGTACTGGAGCGACCCCCTCATGGAGCTCTTCCTCCGCTATCCCCAGGACAAGCGCTTCAACGCCTACTTCTCCATCTACGGCAAGCTGGGTGACGGCACCAAGATGGTCCACTGGCCCATCGACGACGGAGTCAACAACTTCCGCTCGAACGCCATCGTGGCCGGCAACGGCAAGGGTCTCACCCCGAATGCCGCAGGCAACATCACCTTCACCTACGGAGGCAAGACCTACACCACCACCAACGAGCTCGTGAACGGCTACCCCGCCTATTTCATCACCTATGAGGGGCAGAAGACCCAGGTGTACATCCGCGACAACACCGATTACGCAACCGGCACCCGCAACACCTATCCCCAGTACTACATGAGCAAGTTCAGCTGGCAGGACGGCGACCCGATGCTCTCGTCCCCGGTCATGATACGCTGGGCCGAGGTCATCCTCAACCGCGCCGAGGCCAACGCCAAGCTCGGCAACGACCAGAAAGCCATCGACGACGTGAACGTCATCCGCACCCGTGCCGGCCTCACCGGCGACGCGCAGATGTCGCTCACCAACTATGCGGCAAGGGGCTATGCCAACGTGCTCGACGTAGTGCTCGACGAGCGCCGCATGGAGCTCTGCTTCGAAGGCCACAGGGCGTTCGACGTCTTCCGCAACAAGAAGAAGATGGACCGCCGCTTCGCAGGCGTACAGCCGTGGGAAGTGGTCGACTGGACCGACAACCGTATCCCCTATCAGATCCCTTCCGATGAAATCATCACCAGCGGAATAGATCAGAATCCCAGATAAACCTAAGCCAACAACCTTTTTATAAACCATCAAACTTCCAAAAAACAATGAAAAAAGTATTTGCAATTCTTGCAATGGCAGCTGTCGTAGCTGTCGCATGTTCCAAGGATGACGGAACCGGAAAGAAGAAAAAAGACAAAGACGAAGGCGAGACTACCTACGTAGCCCCCATCACCATCGACGGCGACTTCTCCGACTGGGCAAAGCTCGACGCGAACAAGGTGTCCACCGCAACCTGCGCCGCAGACGCCCTCAAGACCGCCCTCAAGACCGTCAAGGTATATGCTGACGAGACCTATGTCTTTATCTACTTCGAGTTTGACAAGGACCAGATCACCTGGAAACAGGACGTGGAGCACGTTCCCTTCCACCTCTACATCAACGGTGACGGCGACGCCTCCACCGGCGGCTTCGGCGACCAGTTCAGCGACGCCTGCGTAGACCTCCTCTGCGAAGGCTTCCTGACCGACGGCAACGATTTCGCAAGCTACGATCCCGGTGCATTCAAATGGAACGGCGAAGCAAACGGCACCGGCTGGAGCTGGGAAGGTGTCCTTGATGAAGGCGCAGGCCTCTGCAGCGGCGCCGGCAAGGGCAACGCCTACGAAATCCGCCTGACCCGCGAGATGTATCCCCTCGAAGGCGGCCTCGCAGACAACTTCTCCATCGGCTTCGACATCCAGCAGAGCTGGAGTTCTGTAGGCATTCTCCCGAACGCCAACGTCACGGACGACAACGTCAACGGCCTCGCCCCGATGCTTGCCGTCAAGACCGTCAAGTAATTATTGTTCACTTTTCTGCCATAGGCGGGCGCAGAGCCTGCCTATGGCTTTCAAAATCAAAGACAAGTGAGATCACCCGCACTTCTCCTCGCGACGGCAGCCGTCCTTGCCGCATTTTCCTGCAGCAAGAATCCCTCCGACCCCGATGCCGAATACAAAGGCCTCGAGGCCGTGTCGTATACGGCTTCGGACGAGAACATCCCCAACCCCGAACGCGGATTCTACTCCGCAAAAGGCTTCCACGATGCGTCGGGCCAGCCTTCAAGCCAGACGGCCATAGACGTCGGCAGGCGCTTTGGCAGGACGCTCTTCCTCTACGAGTTCTACCTCACGGACTACGTGGAGAGCGACATCGCGGATGAGTATCTCACCATGATAGGCAAGGTCTTCCAGGGCCTGCGCGAAGGAGGAGCCAAGTGCATACTCCGCTTCGCATATTCCGACGGCCACGAAATTGCCGACAAGCCCTGGGACGCGACAGAAGAGCAGGTACTCCGCCATGTGGCCCAGATAAAGCCGCTGCTCCAGGAGTACTATGACGTAATACTCGTCCTGCAGGCCGGATTCATCGGCAGCTGGGGCGAATGGTATTACACCGAGAATTTCAATTTCAACCCGAGCAAAGACGAGGACTACGCTCCCCGCAGGCATCTCACCGACGCGCTCCTGAACGCACTTCCGGAGGAACGCCAGGTCGAGCTGCGCACTCCCACATTCAAGATGAAAATGTACGGCTACGGCGTAGCCGACACCATAACCGTCGCGACCGCCCACAAGGCTACGGCCCTGGCACGTCTCGGCGGACACAACGACTGCTATCTGGCCAGCGCCAACGACACGGGCACATACCACAGCGAAGACGAACGCAGCTACTGGGCTGCCGAAAGCCGCTACACAATCATGGGCGGCGAGACCTGCGGCACTTCAGCATTCTGCCACTGCGAGCCTTTCTCCGACGGCACCGTATCGGCCCACGGCACCATGGCGGACATGGCAGAATACCACTTCACCTACGTGAACAACGGCTACCACCAGAAAGTCCTCCAGAGATGGAAGGACGAAGGCTGCTACGACGACATAGCGAAGCGCCTCGGCTACAGGTACACCCTGCAGAAGGCGTTCTTCACCCCCTCCCCGGAGGCAGGCTCCGAAATGCGGGTGGTGCTGAAGATAAACAACAGCGGATTCGCCCCCGTACAGAATCCCCGCGACGCCGAACTGGTCCTTACCGACGGCTCCGGCAGCGTCGTGGCCAGGCAGGACCTCGGCTCCGATCCCCGCTACTGGATGCCCGGAACCACCACTGCCGTCGACACCTCATTCGACATTCCGTCAGGCCTTTCCGGGGAATACACGCTGTGGCTCAACCTGCCGGATCCCTGCAAGACCCTGCAGGGCAATCCCTACTTCTCCATCAGGCTTGCAAACGAAGACACCTGGGACGAGGCCACAGGCTACAACCGTCTCAAAACCATAAAATTCTGAAGATGAAAAGAACGCTCCTCCTTACCGCCGCAATGTTCTGCCTTCTCGGCTGCTCTTTCCCCACGGCAGACGAAGAGGAAGAAGGGAACACTCTCCCGGATCCCGAAATCACGGTGACGGGCATCCCCGACGGCCCTGTGGATTCATGGTCTTCGTTCACCCTTTACGTGTCGTCCAAGTCGGAATCTCCCCTTTCCTTCAAGGTGGACAAGCCGGAGACGGCATCGGTGCGGCTTTCCAAGAAAAGGGTGTACGCCATATCCACCGCGGCGCCGTCCGAAGACACGGAGGTCACGATAACCTTCAGCCAGGAGGAGGCGCTCGGTTTCGCAGCCTCCAGCGTGGACGTGAAGTTCACGGTGAAGAAGGTTGAGCATACGGAAATCATCATCCCAGGCGAACCCACCGAAGACCTCCCCGGCACAAAGACGGTCTACACCGAGGTCAGCGGCAACGTGGTGAATCCGGAAAGGGGCTTCTATACCACTGCAGACGACATCCGCAAGGCCTCGAGCCCCGTTACCGCATCCAAGGTCCAGGCCGTGAAGGCCAAGGGCATGTCGCTTCTGTACGTAGGCTTCTACCTCACGGATTTCCTCGACGGGGACATTTCGCAGGCCTTCCTCGACATGATACAGAGCTCGTTCGACGCCATGCGCGACGGCGGAATCAAGTGCATACTCCGCTTCGCCTACCAGAACAGCGAGAGCGCCTCTCCGTGGGACGCCTCCCAGGAAGTGGTCCTGCGCCATATCGAACAGCTCAAGCCCCTGCTCCAAAAGAACGAAGACGTCATCTTCGTGCTGCAGGCCGGCTTCGTGGGAGTATGGGGAGAATGGTACTACACGAGCAATTTCGGGATGGATCCCTCCAAATACGAAGACTATCTGCCCCGCAAGGCCGTCTGCGACGCCCTCCTGGACGCCCTTCCGGCTTCGCGCCAGATAGCCCTCCGCACCCCGGCGTTCAAGATGAACATGTATCAGCTGTCGCTCGCCGACACGCTCACCGCGGCCACGGCCCACGACGGCTCGGTCAAGTCCCGCCTCTGCGGGCACAACGACTGCTTCGGGGCGTCTTCGAGCGACTACGGCACCTTCAAAAGCAGCACGGACCGCAACTTCTGGAAGGCCGACACCCGCTACACCCTGATGGGCGGCGAGACCTGCGGCATCTCCGAATACTGCACCTGCGACGCCTCCCTGCAGGACATGCAGGACTATCACTGGACCTATCTCAACAGCGACTACCACGGCTCGGTCATAAGCCGCTGGAAGAGCACCGGCTGCCACGACGAAATCACCTCCCGCCTCGGCTACCGCCTGGTCATGAAAGACAGCTTCTACGAGGGCGAGGCCGCTGCGGGCAATACGCTCAAGGTGACCGTCCGCCTGTGCAACAAGGGCTTCGCGGCGCCCCAGAATCCCCGCATCGCCAGGCTGGTCTTCACGGACGCCTCCGGCAACAGGACGGACTTCCCGATGCCGTGCGACCCGCGCGACTGGCAGCCCGGCTGGTATTCCATCCCCACCAGCATAACTCTGCCCGCAGCGCACGGCACGGTCTGGCTCGAACTCGCCGACCCGCTCCTGCAGGACCGCCCCGAATACAGCATGGCACTGGCCAACGAAGGCGTCTTCGACTCCTCCACCGGCCTCAACAAACTCTTCGAGCTCTAAGGGCATGAAACGCATCTCCGCACTTGCAATCCTGGTCATCCTGCTCGCGGGATGCCGTCAAAGCGGCGTCAGCGCGTTCTGGGACGGCGTGGACATAAACGTAAGCGCGGACAACTACTCCGAGGCCGAGGAGCGTTTCGCGGATTTCGCGGAGCTCGCGGTCGCCTCTCCCACGGAAGAAGCCCTCAAGGGCCTGGACGCCCTCTTCGACAAGCTCCGCGGGAACGAGGTGTCGTATTACATCTACGAGGAGTGGATCGAGGGGTCTTTCTACACCATACTCTCCCCCTGCCGCAACGCGGCCCTCTTCGACGCCGCGGCGGCAAGGATGCAGTCCGACGGCGTCCTGACCGACATGGAGGACAGGATAGCTTCCCTGAGGCACTGGAACAGCCTCAACCTCGAGGGGGCACGGTGTTCCCTCCCGCCCCTCACCGGCGCGGACGGTTCCCCTGTGGAAGTGCCGGACGGACAGCCCTGCACCATACTGCTGGTGGACGTATCCTGCCGCAGCTGCACCGCAGCCCTCGGCGGACTTTCCGGAGGGGAAGGACGCCACATAGCGGTCTGCTTCGGCGGCAACCGCGCCCCTGATGCGCCCGGCTGGGAATATTGCTTCAGCCGCAGCGTCAGGGAATGGTTCGACCCGGAATCAGCCCCCATGTACTTCAGGGTCGCCGCCGACGGAACCGTCACACAGCCTTATACCCCGGCCGAAGGCCAGGGATTCGCAGAACCTTATTAACAACCTTTTTTAACTATCAAACAAACAAAAAAATGAAAAAAGTATTTGCAATCATTGCAATGGCAGCAGCCGTAGCGGTTGCCTGCTCAAAGGACGACTCCTCCAGCAAGAAGAAGGACAAGGACAAAGAAGACGATAGCCAGGAGCAGGTCTACCAGGCCCCCATCACCATCGACGGAGACTTCTCCGACTGGGCCAAGCTCGACGCAACCAAGGTTGCTTCCGCAAAGTCCAACGCAGACTCCCCCTGGGATGCCATCAAGGAAATCCGCTGCTATGCAGACGAGATGTACGTGTTCTACTACATTGAATACGACAAGAGCCAGATCGGCGACATCCTCCAGGAAGTCTCCGGCGACAAGGAACTCCCCATCCGCCTGAACATCAACACCGACGGTGAGTTCTCCAGCGGCTACACCTCCTACTCCCTCGACGGCTACGACTTCATCATCGAAGGCGGCCTCGCAGCGAACGGCGCCTGGACCACCTTCGACGGCACTCTCCACCAGAGGATCGACGGCTGGGTAGAGCTCCTCGCACCCGGAAACGGCCTCGTGACCGGCGCCGGCAAGGACAACTACTATGAAATCCAGCTTACCCGCGAGGTCTTCAACAGCGCGGCAACCAGCAGCAAGGTTCCCATGCCCATGGGCGACACCTTCCAGACCGGCATCCGTTTCTACACCGCCAGTTGGGGTGAACTCGGCAACCTTCCTGACGGAGCCGTCACCGACGACAATGCCAAGGGTTGGGGTCACCTCCTCAATGTCACTACCGTCAAGTAAAAAAGCCTGACGGCATTAATCCAAACCGGCTCCCCTGCATCCCACAGGGATGTGCGGGGAGCCTTTTTTCAAATAACAGCAACAGATGAAACGTTTTCCCCTTGCCGCATGCCTGGCCGTACTCCTGGCCTGGGCCTGCAACGGAAACAGCCCCGTAGATGAGCAGGAGCCCGTCGTCACCGATGAGCCGGAGGTCAAGGAAACCCCGCAGCCCGGCGTATACAATTTCGTACTTGCAGACGACTGCACCGGCAAAACCGCCTGGCAGGAAGGGGATATGATTTACATCCACGGAGGTTACACTCCGTCGGCGGTCACCGTCACGGTATCCGCTTCAGACATCTCCGAAGACGGCAGGACCGCATCAATAAATCTCTCCACGGTTCCCGACACCGTGTATCCTCCCGACGGCTTCTACGCTGCCTACCCGGCGTCCTCGGTGAGCGAAGACAGCAATTTCTGCGACAGCGATTTCACCTTCATCCAGGACGGAGGCTTCTTCGCCTGCGCCTGGCTTTCCGGCACCACCTTCGAATTCCACGGCCTCTGCGGCACCCTATCTTTCAGCGTGGACGGTGACTGGACAGACTGCGTGTTCGCAGGCCCCTCATGGGAACTGGTCCGCTACGACTCTTTCTACGTGTCGGTCAACAGCGGCTCCCAGGCGTGGGGCAGCAACAGGGGTGCCGCACATTACTATTTCAACGCCAAAGTGCAGGACGGAAAGGTGTCGTTCAATTTCCCGGGCGGGATAGAGATGAATGACGGTTTCCGCATCTACTTCGGCAAAAACGGAACATGGAGCAAGGTCTATTCCCGCGACGGCTCCATGAAGCTCGAAAGGGGCGGACTTCTCGCCCTCGGCGACATCTCCGCATCCCTTGAAGATTATGACGGGCCTGCTCCGGAAGACCCGAAAATGCCCGAAATAGGCAAATACGAGAGGTTCACGACCTCGCTTACTGAAATTTCCGGAATCTGCTTTACTGCCGACAAGAGCGCCATCTGGGGCGTCGGCGACGAAGGGGGCCTGGCGCAGATATCCTTCGACGGCAAGACCACCATCATGTGGAAGAACGGCAACGACCTCGAAGACGTGACCATCCATCCCGTAACCGGTGACCTGTACGTGGCGGTGGAAGGCTCCCAGAAAGTCTGCCGCATCAAGGCGCCCGACTATGCCAACTCGATGGAGACCGTATTCAAGATACAGGAAGCCATAGACGGCAAATACGGAAACAGCGGCCTTGAGGGCATAGCCTACTACAAGGACGACATGCTTTTCGTGGGCAGCCAGGTCGCCGCCAACGTATGGCTCTGCACCCTCGACGGGGAAATCATCAAGAAGGTCAGCCTCCGCAAGCTCAACCCGGCCGTGCAGGAGGTGGGCGGCCTCTGCTACGACCCCGTCACCGACTGGCTGTGGGTCACTGACTCCGAAGCGCACAAGCTCTTCGTCTTCGACTCGGAGCTCACCCATCTGCTCGCCGCGTATCCGGTGCCTTACATCAGCAACAACGAATCGGTCCTCGTGGACCACGAGCACGAATGCGTCTGGGTTGGGGACGACGAAGACACCCCCAGAGTCTACAAAATCGCATTCACCGGCCTGAACGACTATTAATCCTCCAATATACAGATGACGCAAAAACAGCACAACTGGCTCCTGTACGCCCTAATCACCATGGTGACCTGGGGCGTATGGGGAGCTTTTTCGGACCAGCCCGACTACCCCGCCACGCTGACCTACGTGGTATGGGCGCTCAGCATGGTTCCCTGCGCGCTCGTAGCGCTCGCAAACATCAGGTTCAAGCTCGACCTCCGCAAGAAGAGCGTCCTCCTGAGCCTCGGGGTGGGCCTTCTCGGAGCCGGCGGGCAGCTGGCCCTGTTCGAAGCCCTCAGGTTCGGCCCGGGGTACCTCGTGATGCCCATGATTTCCGTGGCCCCCATCATCACCGTGATTCTCTCCGCCACCTTCCTCAAGGAAAAGGTCAGCAGAACCGGCATACTCGGCATAGTGCTGGCCTTCGTGGCGCTGGTCTGCTTCTCCCTTTCAGGCAAGAGCGACGAGGCCGTTTCGAGCTGGATCTGGATACTTTTCGCCGCGGTGGTCTTCGTGTTCTGGGGCATCCAGGCCTTCGTCATGAAGCTCGCCAACAACAGCACTCCCGACGCCGAGAGCGTCTTCGTGTACATGGCAATCTCCGCGGTGATACTGATTCCGGCCGCTCTGGCGATGACCGACTTCAGCCAGCCTATAAACAGGGGCTGGGCGGGCCCCGGATCCACCTTCTGCATCCAGATACTCAACTCCATCGGCGCCTTCACCCTGGTTTACGCCAACCGCTACGGCAAGGCCATGGTGATAGCCCCGCTCGCGGACGCCTGCGCCCCGGTCATCATGTGCATAATCTCCCTGATACTCTACGCGCACGTCCCATCCGTGCCGCAGATTATAGGAATAGTCTCCGCAATCAGCTGCGTGCTCCTGCTTAGCCGCGAATAATTTGTTATATTTGCACAATGAAAGAAATAGCCAACCACTTCGACATTAAAGGTAATATCCTTAGCATCAGGCCTCTGGGCAACGGTCTCATTAACGACACCCTGCTCATTACCACCGACGGACCCGACAACTACGTCCTGCAGAAGATAAACAACTCCATCTTCAAGGACGTGGAGCTGCTGCAGCACAATATCGACTGCGCCACGGCCCACATCCGCCGCAAGCTCGCCGGCGACCCCGACATAGACCGCAAGGTCCTCACCTTCCTCCCGTGCAAGGAGACGGGCAAGACCTACTGGACCGACGGAAAGGAATACTGGAGGGTGTCGGTGTTCATCAAGGACGCCTACACCTACGAGACGGTGGACCCGAAGTACTCCTTCTTCGCAGGCAAGGCCTTCGGGGCTTTCGAGGCCATGCTCGCGGACATCCCCGACAAGTTGGGCGAGACCATCCCCGACTTCCACAACATGGAGCTCAGGGCCCGCCAGCTGCACGAGGCCGTGGAGGCGGACGCCGCCGGACGCATGGCCGAGCCGGAGGTGAAGGCCATCCTCGCAGACCTCCTCCCCTTCGAGCAGGAGATGTGCAAGGCCGAGCGCATGTACCGCGAGGGCCTTCTGCCCAAGCGCATCTGCCACTGCGACACCAAGGTGAACAACATGATGTTCGACCGCGACGGCAATATCCTCTGCGTCATCGACCTGGATACGCTGATGCCGTCTTTCGTCTTCTCCGACTTCGGGGATTTCCTGCGCACCGCCGCCAACACAGTGGCCGAGGACGACCCGGCAGTGGAGAAGGTGGACTTCAGGATGGACATTTTCGAGGCCTTCGCCCGCGGCTACGTCGGGAGCGCCGGAGTGTTCCTCACCCCGGTGGAGAAGGAGAATCTGCCCTATGC
>ERZ842401.3189-NODE-3189-length-20734-cov-6.245321_pt1 | contig 20734 bp, 18 predicted proteins | sample MGYA00521270_ERZ842401 | MGnify/ENA primary metagenome ERZ842401 (study PRJEB31892, sample SAMEA3878208) | bioreactor metagenome | biome: Moose rumen | place: Sweden | collected 2011-10 | study: EMG produced TPA metagenomics assembly of the PRJEB12797 data set... | reverse complement strand
TCGAATTATCGTCAGAAATATCTGACTGTCAGTTATTTATTTTTTAGAACATCCCTTTAGCAAATCCATGAGTGCTAATTTTTACTAACGCCTCAAATAGGAATAGTAAAGTAAAGAAACTATCTATATATAGTAGAATCGCACCTTGATTCTTAAAAAAACCGCTAATAAAAATAATGCCAGTGTTGATAAGAACCAACACCAGCATTACATTGTCGTTCGTAAAAATTCTTTTTATCATCCTTATTTATGCGTATCTCTTTGCAGCTTCTAACAGCTGTTTCTTATAATTATAGATGTCGTCTAATTTGTTTATACTTATTAATTGCTCGTTCCTATTCTCATCAACAAAACCTATGCGTTTGTTATTTGTATTGTTGAAATGTAACCTACATATAGGTTTGCGATTATTATCATCTGCGAAGATTGCAAAGTAGGACTGCGAATCACGATATGTTACACGAGATGCAGAAATCACCTCACAAACAATGCTCTTTACAATATAATAACCTTCCAACTCCTCAACTGTTGTCATGATTTTAGAGGCTTTATCATCTTTCTTACACCCATTCTCTGTTGATTCCTCTTTTTGTTCGCTGGGAGATGAAACATTTTGTACTGGAGCACCAGCCAACTCTGTAGCTTTTATCGCGATACCCAGTTTCTCACTCATTACATCATTTATATGACTATTCAATGCACGCTTTACGATATCGGTAAATTGTTCCAAAACCTTTTGGGTAACAATGCTTTCATAAACCCGCTTCGTTAATAGTTTGATGAGTTCAGGAGAAGGTTCGGCAAATTCTGATCGGATGACCTTTTTAACCTCGGACATATACTTTAAGTCATTGGCACTACTTAAAATATTTTCCAAATCAAAGTTTTCTTTGCAGAACTTCTTTACTTCCTCTATCTGTGTCTCACGAATCTTCTCTAAATTAATCTCAAGAAAAGGAACATCATCCATGATATTTTCCTTGATTAAATCTGCATAGAACCGATATACAATTCCATTTGTCAGCACACCAAACTTTGCTTTCGATGCTACATAGTATCTTTTAAGTTGGTTGTCGTGTAAGTTCAAATCTTGCTTCCAATGCTTGCATTCTATAAGCATAACTGGAGAGCCATCCTTCATTATCGCATAGTCAATCTTCTCACCCTTCTTCTTTGCAATATCGCAATCCATTTCGGGGACTACTTCTAGTGGATTGAACACATCATAGCCCAACATTTGAATGAATGGCATAATAAAAGCGTTTTTAGTTGCCTCCTCTGTTTGTATAGAATCTTTTAGAGAGGTGACTCTTTCAGCTAATTGGAAAAATGCGTCTTTAAAGTCCATCTTCTTGAATTTTGTTTATCGCCTTAGTTCCCTCAGCTCCTTAGAGAACACATATTTACGTATGAAGCGTGGAACTGTATGTCCACATCCTCAACTGTAGGTGGTAGGAAAACCCAAAAGACGAGATTGAATACGATAACAGCCCACGCTTACACGTGGAAGCCGTCATGTCATATCTTTGTCTTTTGTTAAGTATCCTACGCTTCACAGTTGACGGATAAGAGCATAACGCTTCTTTTATTTCCGATAAGTAGCACAGCCAAAACTGCGCATGAGACACCTCTCACGCAACAAAGATACAAAATCTTTGTACGAAAACCAAAAACGAAGAAGAAAAACTTACCGTACGAAAACGAGACGCTGCGCTACGATAACGAAAATGTTTGGTTTACTCTATGAAGTTGACCTCGGGCTGCAGCTGGATGCCAAAGCGGAGGGAGACATCGTGCTGGATGGCTTGGCAGAGGGCGAGGATGTCCTGACCCGTGGCATGACCGAGATTGACGAGAACCAGGGCTTGACGCTCGTGTACCGCAGCCTGACCAAGCGAGCGGCCCTTCCAACCACACTGCTCGATGAGCCAACCGGCAGGAATCTTCACCTCGTCGGTGCCAACGTCGTAGTGCGGCATATCGGGAAAACGAGCGGCCAAAGCCTCGTACCGGGCACGGGGCACAACGGGATTCTTGAAGAAACTGCCCGCACTGCCTTGCCGACGAGGGTCGGGAAGCTTGTGCTCGCGTATACTTATAATGGTTTCCCTCAACTGGCTTGCCGTCAGCGAACCGACATCGACGTGCCGACGCTCCAGTTCGAGCCGTATCCCCCCGTAGTCGAGACGAGGCGTGAAGTGACGGCTGAGCCGATAGTGCACGTAAAGCACCGCCCACTGGCCACGATGCCCGTCGGTCTTGAAGAGGCTGTGACGATAGCCATACTGGCACTCGTCGTGAGTGAAAAGACGAGGCTGCAGCGTGCGGAGGTTAAGACATTCCACGGCCTCGATGAACTCTCCCGCCTCTGCTCCATAGGCCCCCACATTCTGCACGGCGGAGGCTCCCACCTCACCGGGAATGAGGGAAAGGTTCTCCAGCCCATACCAGCCACGGGAGAGGCATGCCGCCACGAAGTCGTCCCACACCAGTCCGCCGCCCACGCGCAAAAGCACTTGGTCGGCTCCCTCCTCGAGTACCTGAAGCGAGCGGATGGCGTTGTGCAGCACCACACCGTTGAAACGGGGATGGAGGAAAAGAAGGTTGCTGCCGCCGCCAACGTGGAGCAGACGGATCCCGCGATGGACGCTGAGCAGGGAGCGCAGTTCCTCCTCGCTCGCATACTCGGCAAAGCAGTCGGCCTCGCAGGGTATGCCAAAGGTGTTGGGTATCTGGTTAGTTTTCATAGGATACGAGTTTCCATCCCCCGCGCTCGAAGCGGAAGGTATAGGTGTCCATCATCCCGCTGGATGTGCCGCATTGCAGTAGCACTATCTGGTCGGCATGCTCGAGCGGCTGACCGAAGTTGATGTTCGTGATGACTCCCTGCGGGAGTTCGGGACGGAAGGCCGACCACTGGTCGGGGTGCAGCGTTCCCTCCAGCCGTTCCTGCTCGCCGTCGGGGTCGGTGGTAGCATAGCGCAGCACGTCGGCCAGGCTCTCCTGCTGGAAGAGGCTGTCGGTGGAAAACCGGTTGTAGAAACGAAGGAAATCGGCCAGCCGTCCGTCGGGGTGGTAGCTCCTGCGACTGAACAACTGCCACTTGCCCGCCGTGCGGCGAAACTGGTAGCCACGAATGGTGGAGGCAGGAAGACTGATGAGCTGGACTTCGGCCTCCGAGAGGTCGAGGTCGTTCTGGTAGTCCTCCATCTGGCCGGCATCGGTAAGCAACATGGTGTATTCCTCGCGACTGGGCCACTGAAAGTCGGCACGGAAGTCGCGGCCACTGGTTATCTCCCTCTGAGTCCCGTCGGCTTCCTCCATGGGAAGCGGGAACTTGATACGCTCGGCCTGGAAACGGCGGTTGTTGACAAAGGTGAAGATGAAATCGCTGAACACCTCGGCACGCCCTTTAGGGAAGGAAAGTTCTTCCACCTTTTCCTCAAACTCAGAAAGTGTGTCCAGTACCAGGGAGTCGGCCATCTCCGTACTGTCCGCCTCCAACTCCTGCTTCTCCGTCTGCCCGTTCCGGCACGATGCCGCGGCAAGCATCAGGAGGGGCAACAGCAAAACCCATATTCGGCGTATCATCTCTTCAGTACTTCGTTAGAATCGCACAAAAGTACAACAATATATTGAAATTAGGAAATCAGAAATGGGAAATTATCAATTATATTCCTTATCTTTGTACCCCGAACGAAAAAAATACACCATAATCACGTCTGTATGATAAAGGAAAAGATAGAAAAACTGATAGAGGAAGTGGGTGCGTTGCAGGCCGCCAATGCCGAAGAGGTGGAGACCCTGCGCATCAAGTACCTGAGCAAAAAGGGCGAACTCAGCGCCCTGATGGCCGACTTCCGCAACGTGCCTGCCGAGATGAAAAAAGAAGTGGGCATGAAGATTAACGAACTGAAGAACCTCGCCCAGGAACGCATCAACCAGTTGCGCGATGCCGTGATGGTGGAACAGACTGCAGGAGAGGAAGTAGACCTCACCCGTACGCCCTACCCCGTCGCCTTGGGCACACGACACCCGCTGACCATCGTGAAGAACGAGATAGTGGACATCTTCAGCCGACTGGGTTTCACCCTTGCCGAGGGTCCCGAGGTGGAGGACGACTGGCACGTGTATTCGAGCATGAACTTTGCCGACGACCACCCCGCACGAGACATGCAGGACACCTTCTTCGTAGAGACTCACCCCGACATCATCCTGCGCAGCCACACCAGTTCGGTGCAGGCTCGCGTGATGGAACGTCAGCAACCACCCATCCGTGTCATCTGCCCCGGACGAGTGTACCGCAACGAGGCCATCTCGGCCCGTGCCCACTGTTTCTTCCATCAAGTAGAGGGGCTGTATATCGACAAGGATGTCAGTTTCACCGACCTCAAGCAGGTGCTGCTGCTCTTTGCACAGGAGATGTTCGGCCCCGAGACGAAAATCCGCCTGCGTCCCTCATATTTCCCCTTCACCGAACCCAGTGCGGAAATGGACATCAGTTGCCAACTATGCGGAGGAAAGGGCTGTTCGTTCTGCAAACACACGGGATGGGTAGAGATTCTTGGCTGTGGAATGGTAGACCCCGCTGTGCTGGATGCCAACGGCATCGACAGCACCATTTACAAGGGCTACGCCTTCGGCATGGGCATAGAACGTATCACCAACCTGAAGTATCAAGTGAAAGACCTGCGCATGTTCTCTGAGAATGACGCACGCTTCCTGGACGAGTTCAAGAGCGCGTACTAAGCAAGACAAACAGTGCAGCATCGACATAGGCATCCTCCCGAGCGAGCCAATCGCGAAGGCAGGATGTCTTTTCGTATCCTGCCGACGTGAAGAGCCGAAGCGCATCGGAATTGCACACACTGACAAAAGCATACAACTGACGAAGACGGAGGAAACGGAAAGCGTATTCGGAAAGAAGGCTCAACGAACGATGAGCATAACCCATCCGGCGAAACGAAGGAAGCAGCACGATGCCAACCTCGGCACGGGCGTTGCGGGCATCGAAGTTGACCAAATCCACCAAGCCTGCAGCCTTGCCATCCACGGCAATCACCATACGAACCTGTCCGTCGGCATAGATGTCGTTCTGGTTCTGCTCAAGATACTGACGCAGGATGTACCGACTATACGGGACATTGCTTCCACCCCATTGCCACAAAGTGGAATCGTTCTCCAGTGCCAACAGGAGCTCCAAGTCCTCGGGCTCCATGGCTCTCAGTTCCAAGTCTCCGTCTTTCAACATTTCAGTACGTCGTAAGGAAGTATCGTAATACCATATTCGGGATGCCGAACGCCCAACGATCGACGGTCGCCCTGCTCATACTGGGCAATGCGTTCCCGCAACATCTCATCATAGGTCAACTCGTCCAACGAGTGAATGACGTAGTCCTGCATGCGAGGCTCGTTGTCCTCGGGCCGCTCCTTAACCACACAACGCAACAGGCGTTGCCAAAGACGCAGCAGGAGGTCAATGCCTGCCCTCATCCTCACGGCCAGACGTATGAACAGCGAAAGCATACAATAGTCGCGACGGAAATGTTTGTCGAAAAAGATGAGCATGGCCTCATAGAAGATATGGACATAGCGGTAGGAGCTCTTCTGCGTGCTCTCCCCCTTGTAGTGCAGGATGGGAGTGGGCAGGTAATAGTTATGCCAACCTCCCTGAAGAAGCCGGTAGGAAAGGTCAATATCCTCACCATACATAAAGAAGGACTCATCCAGCAGCCCCACCTCGTCCAAAGCCTTGCGTCTGACCATGCAGAACGCACCACTGATGACCTCTATCTCGTTAGCCTCCTCACGATTGAGGTAACGCATGTAGTAGCGGCCAAACATGTGACTGTGAGGGAACAGGGAACAAAGTCCCACCATCTTGCAGAACGAGGTCCAGGGAGTGGGAAGTCCACGGCGAGACTCCCAGGCGAAACGGCCATTGTGACCATACATCGCTACACCCGTGGCTCCAGCCTCGGGGTGAGAATCAAGAAAAGAGACGCAGTCGGCCAGCGTATGCTCGGTGAGTATGGTGTCGGGGTTCAAAAGCAGCACATATTCCCCCTGAGCCTGACGCAGAGCCTGATTATTGGCACGGGAGAAGCCTACATTCTCGTGGTTCTCTATATAGTGGACCTGGGGAAACAGGGAACGGAGGTAGGCCAGCGAGTCGTCGCTCGAGGCGTTATCGACGACAAACACCTCCATCTCCAGCTCACGTCCCGAGCGGAAGACGCTCTGCAGGCACTGGGCCAGATAGTAGCGTACGTTGTAACTTACGATGACGATGCTAAGCTTCATTCTCTCTCCGCTTTGTCAATCCTCCATTTCGTGCCGCATGCGACTCTCGGTGGGCCACACGAAGATGAACGAGAGTGCAGCAATCAGCGCACAGTAGAGCATGCTCACGTCCATCATCAAATAGTACAACATCACACCCCAAAATAAGGGCAGGCTCAAAAGCGTGATACGGAAAAGCGCATAGGTGTAGTAGCCCCGCAGGTTACCTTTCACCCGCCGTTGTACGCGCTCCAAGCTCATCATCTTCAGAGCCAAGGGCACACACACGAGCAGCAGCACACAGCCCACCACCTGGAATGCATAGTTCTGAGCCATAACTCCCGAAGGGGTGACACCCGTCTCACTTAAGACAACCATAAGCCCTGCCACGCCTATCTGCATCAGTGCGTGCAGGTTTAGTATCCGGTTTACTTTCTTCTCGTCCATACTTTATTACATTTGTACCGAAAACTCTGTCCGGTTCACTATACTGCGTCCAAGCGTCACCTCGTCGGTGTACTGCAGTTCGTCGTTCTGCGCCACACCACGGGCTATCTGGCTCACCTTCACTCCTGTGGGTCCTAGCTTACGATAGAGGTAGAAGTTGGTGGTGTCCCCTTCCATCGTGGGGCTCAGTGCCAGTATCACCTCCTCGGTACCTTCCTCCTTCACACGGGCAATTAGCGATTCTATCTGCAGGTCGCTTGGTCCCACACCTTCCATCGGCGAAATCACACCGCCTAAGACGTGGTACAGCCCACGGTATTGCTGCGTGTTCTCAATGGCCATTACATCCTGAATGTTCTCCACCACACAGATGAGTGAGGTATCGCGCCTTGGGTTACCGCATATCTCACAAACGTCAGAATCACTGATATTATGGCAGCGACGGCAAAACTTCACTTCCTTGCGAAGATGAATCACGCTTTGTCCAAACGCCTCTACAGTTTCCGGTTCCTGACGAAGCAGGTGAAGCACCAGTCGCATGGCAGTCTTCGAACCTACGCCCGGCAACTTGGAGAACTCGTTCACCGCCCGCTCCAACAATACTGAGGGATAATGCTGATTCATCGCTTACCTTGTAACTTGGGACTACATACCCTGGATTATATCACCCCCTTGCTTGAGGGAAGCACCATGTGTTCCACATCGCGTCGGACAGCCATCTTTAGAGCACGGGCCAGAGCCTTGAAAATGGCCTCTATCTTGTGATGCTCGTTCTGTCCCTCCGCCTTGATGTTGAGATTCATGCCAGCAGCATCGCTCAGACTCTTGAAGAAGTGGAGGAACATCTCGGTAGGCACCTCGCCCACCCGCTCCCGATGAAACGCCGTCTCCCACACAAGCCAGGGACGGCCACTGAAGTCGAGACAAACCTGAGCCAGACAATCATCCATAGGCAACGAATATCCGTAACGCTCGATGCCTCGTTTGTCACCCAAGGCTTTACGTAGACACTCGCCAAGGGCAAGAGCCGTATCCTCGATAGTATGGTGCTCGTCAACGTGGAGATCACCCTGACAATGGACTTTGAGGTCGATGTTTCCATGACGGGCTATCTGCTCCAGCATGTGATCGAAGAAGCCAAGACCTGTATGGATGTCGCTCTCTCCTTGTCCGTCGAGATTCACGAAAGCGCTGATGTCGGTCTCTTGCGTGGTACGTTGTACCTCTGCTGTTCGTTGCCCGAAGACTACTGCCTGCCTCACCTTTTCCCAGTCAGGGAGAAGGAACTGACATCCTAAATTGAGAGCCAACTGGCGGTCGCTCTCACGGTCGCCGATGACATAACTATGGGACAGGTCGTAGCCGGCGGAAAGGTATTCCTGCAACATTCCAAGCCCAGGCTTTCGGGTCTCCAATTGCTCTTCGGGGAAACTGCGGTCGATGTGTATCGCATCGAACTCCACACCCTCGCCACGCAATATGTCGAGCATCAGGTTATGCGTTGGCCAAAAGTCCTGCTCGGGATAGGAACTGGTTCCAAGACCATCTTGGTTACTAACCATAACAAACAGATAATCTGTATGCTTACGGATGTAACTTAGAGCACAGATACAACCAGGAAGGAAGCTGAACTTCTCGAACGAGTCTATCTGTTCGTCGGCAGGTTCACGCAGAATGGTTCCGTCGCGGTCGATAAAGAGTATGCGTTTCATGCTTTATATTTTCTGAGCGCACCAAGCAGTGCACAGTTCTCTTGTGGTGTGCCGATAGTAATGCGCAGACAGTCGTCACAAAGTTGTACCCTGGAACGATTGCGCACAATAATGCCCTGTTCAACGAGATACTGATAGATGCAGTCTGCACCCGCGACGCGAGCCAAGAAGAAGTTGGCATCGGTTGGATAGAGCTTCTTGCAGACCGGCAACTCGGCAAAGGCGGGAAGCACGTGTTCACGCTCAGTACGAATAACTCTCAGCCATTCGGCCACCTTTTGCGTTCGACCCAGCATCTCCTGAGCCTGTCGTTGGGTGAGCAGACTCACATTATAGGGATACTTCACACGATTCAGTAGCCCGATAATCTCCTCGCTGGCAAAGGCCATGCCCAGGCGAATGGCTGCACACCCCCACGCCTTGCTCAACGTGTTGAGGACAATGATGTTGGGATAGGTGGCCAAGTCGAGGCGGAAAGGTCGCTGAGCGGCAAAGTCGCTATAGGCTTCGTCTACGACCACGATGCCAGGGAAACGGGTGAGCACCTTGTGCACCTCATCCCGCTGCAAACTATTACCCGTAGGGTTATTCGGCGAGCACAAGAAGATGGCTTTGGTATGCTCGTCGGCGGCAGAAAGCAGACGTTCGGCATCCAGACTGAAATCCTCCTCCAAAGGCACAGGGCGATACTCCACATCGTTGATATCGGCACAAACCTTGTACATACCATAGGTGGGCGATATAGCCACCACATTGTCCACACGAGGCTCGCAGAAGATACGATAGACAAGGTCGATGGCCTCGTCGCTTCCGTTGCCCAGAAATGTATTCTCGGCAGGCACTCCTTTCACACGCTCCAACGCCTTCTTCAGTTCCCATTGCAAGGGGTCTGGGTAACGATTGAGGGGGAAGTTGAAAGGATTCTCGTTGGCATCGAGGAATACGCTGGCTTCACGACCTTTGAACTCGTCGCGTGCACAACTATAAGGAGTAAGCTCCCAGATGTTGGGACGAACTAACGAGGAAAGACTAAATGTAGTGGTCATCGGTTCATATTTATCGGTTCATATTTATCGGTTCTTATTTTCGTGTTATGTTCTCCAAACGCAGACTCATGGCACGTTTGTGTGCATCAAGCTGCTCACCGGCAGCCATCAGTTCAACGGCAGGACCAATGCAACGTATGCCCTCGGGAGTGATGTGCTGGAAAGTCACCTTACGGCAGTAACTGTCCAAATTCACACCGCTGTAGGCCGTGGCATATCCATTCGTAGGCAAGGTGTGGTTAGTTCCGCTGGCATAGTCACCGGCACTCTCGGGTGTCAGACTGCCAAGGAAAACGCTACCTGCATTTACCACACGGTCTGCAAGTTGCATGTAGTCTTGAGTCTCAATGATAAGATGCTCGGGGGCGTAGCGGTTGGTCAGTTCCATCATCTCGTCGACATTTCGAACCACCACTATTTTGCTGTGCTCAAGCGCAGCAGAGGCAAATTCCTTACGAGGCAACCGGGCCAGCTGGCGTTCCACCTCAACCACAACTTGCGACACAAGGGATTCGGCCGTAGTGACCAGTAGTACTTGTGAATCGACACCATGCTCGGCTTGCGAGAGTAAGTCGGCTGCCACAAAAGCCGGATTGGATGTCTCATCTGCCAGCACCTCCACTTCACTGGGCCCTGCCGGCATATCGATGGCAACATCATGCAGGCTTACTTGTTGTTTGGCGCACATCACATACTGGTTGCCTGGACCAAATATCTTATACACCTTGGGCACGGTTTCCGTGCCATAGGCCATGGCTCCGATAGCCTGCACACCACCAGCCTTGAAGATACGACTTACCCCGGCTATGCGAGCAGCTACCAGTATAGCCGGATGTACCTTACCATCCTTCGACGGTGGAGTACATAGTACGATATCACGGCAACCTGCAATCTTGGCTGGGGTGGCCAACATCAGTACGGTACTGAAAAGCGGTGCCGTTCCACCAGGGATGTATAGTCCCACTTTCTCTATTGCAACACTCTTCTGCCAGCACTCCACTCCATCGGTAACCGAGATATGCCTGCCCTCGAAACGCTGGGCAGCATGAAAAGTCTCGATGTTCCGATGAGCCAGTTCCAAGGCTTGCTTCAGTTCGGGGGAAACGAGCTGCTCAGCCTCTATCATCTCCTCTTCGGTGACGGCCAGGGAGTCCAAGAGAACGTGGTCAAACATATCCTCGTAGCGTCGCACCGCCTCATCACCATGCTCACGTACATCAGCCAGCACATTGGCCACTACAGCATTCAACTGCGAGGCATCCTTCACGGGACGCTGGAGCAATGTCGTCCACACTTCTTGTCGCGGATAACGGTATATGTCCATCGTCAGAGAATCATTTTTTCAATTGGAATCACCAGAATGCCCTGAGCACCCAGTTCCTTTAGTTTGCCAATGATAGTCCAGAAACTCTTCTCGTCTATCACCGTATGTACGCTGTTCCATCCAGGAGTGGCCAGAGGCATCACCGTAGGGCTCTTGGCACCAGGCAACACGTTCACCACGGCCTCCAGACTCTCGCTGGGCACGTTCATGAGCACGTATTTTTTATCCTCGGCATTCTTCACGGCCTCGATACGGAACAGCAATTCATCCAGTACTTCTCGCTTCTCGGCATCCATTCCCTTGTGGCCAATGAGCAAAGCCTCACTCTTCATCACAACTTCCACTTCGCGCAGGTTGTTGCTGACCAAGGTACTGCCACTGGAAACGATATCGAAAATACCGTCGGCCAGTCCAATGCCCGGGCTGATTTCCACAGAACCCGTGATGACATGAATGTCGGCCTTGATGCCTTTCTCCTGCATGAAACGATGCAAGATATTGGGGTATGAGGTTGCTATCTTCTTGCCCTCGAACCACTGGACACCAGGATATTCTACGGCCTTAGGAATAGCCAAAGAGAGACGGCATTTGCTGAAACCCAACGGACGGACCACCTCGGCATCCTCTCCGCGCTCGTCAAACTCATTCTTTCCTACAATTCCGAGGTCGGCAACACCTGTTGCCACGCTCTGAGGAATATCGTCATCACGCAGGTACAAAACCTCGATAGGGAAGTTTGTCGACTGAACCAACAAGGTGCGTTTGCTGCTACTCACTTTTATGCCAGCCTCCGCCAGCAGCGACATGGTGTCTTCGTAGAGTCGGCCTTTCGATTGTACGGCAATTCTAAGCATATTCTAATCTTTTTACCAAATTAATCTATCATTCGGGTACAAAAGTACGAAAAAATAGTTAACTTTGCGTACAAGAATGCGAAAAATGGACTTCTAATCTCTATTATCCTATGTATATCATCGGTATTGCAGGCGGAACAGGAAGTGGAAAGACTACCGTAGTACGTCGAATCATCGAAACGCTGCCAGGCGACAAGGTAGCCATCATCCCCCAGGACTCTTACTACAATGACACCACTCCACTAACGATGGAGGAACGCCGGAAGATTAACTTCGACCACCCCGATGCCTTCGACTGGGACTTACTTATCCACCAGATAGAAGAACTCAGGTCCGGGCGTTCGATTGAACAGCCGACCTATAGCTACATTGAGAGTAACCGACAGAAAGAGACCATACACATCGACCCCTGCGAAGTCATCATCATCGAAGGCATCATGGCCCTGTGGAGAAAAGAGATGCGCGACCTAATGGACTTGAAGATTTTCGTTGACGCAGACCCCGACGAGCGTCTCATCCGCGTCATACAACGCGACACCGTTGAGCGTGGGCGCACCACACAAATGGTAATCGATCGTTACCTCGACGTACTGAAGCCCATGCACGAAGAGTTCATTGAGCCAACCAAGCGATATGCCGACCTGATTGTTCCCCTTGGAGGGAACAACATGAGAGCTATCGACATCATGCGTACCTACATCACCCATCGCCTACGTCCAGGTCTCACCTCATAGCCATCGTTGCACTTGGGCTCTTCTCCGCTTGCCAACAGAAGGAGGAGAGACAGTTATCCTCGGTCTTCACAACGGAAGAGGACATCGTTTCCAGTGACCAAGGATTCAGCCTTGATGACATTATAGCATCGGGTGAATTAATCATAGGAACTCTCTCAGGACCAGATACCTATTTCGAATACAGAGGCAAAGGGTTTGGCCTACAATACGAACTGGCAGAAGATTTTGCCCGCACGCTTGGAGCCTTGCTGCGAGTGGAAGTGGCTCACGACTCCACAGAGTTGTATCGTTGGCTCAACGAAGGGGAAGTGGACATGCTCGCCATGCAACTTCCGAAGACAAAAGGAACACTACAATGCAAGACGCAATGGTTGGTTCGCGATGACTCGAAAAGCCTGAGTGAGGCTATCGACCAATGGTATCATCCCGACCTTGTGGCCAAACTCCAGCAAAAGCACAAGCAACAGAATCGTACGCACACCGTAAAGCGCAAGGCCCGTCCTGTGATGCTGAACGCCGAGAAGGGCATCATCTCACACTACGACGAAATACTCCAGCGTCATGCCACCTCCATCGGCTGGGACTGGAGACTGCTGGCTGCACAATGCTATCAGGAATCGGCTTATGACCCCAAGGCTGTATCGTGGGCTGGGGCCCAGGGCCTCATGCAAATTATGCCTGAAACAGCGGCTCATTTAGGAGTGAATAATGTATGGAATCCCGAGGAGAACATTGCCGCCGGGGTGCGCTATCTGAAAGAACTAAGTGGCAAGTTCCAGGACATTGGTGACCGCCACGAGCGCATTTTCTTCGTGCTGGCCGCCTACAACGGAGGCTCCGGCCACGTGCGCGACGCGATGGCTTTAGCCCAGAAGCATGGGCGTAACAACAAGATATGGCGTGAGGTCTCTCCTTATATATTATTATTAGAGCAACCCCGTTACTACCACGACCCTGCCGTCAAGTTCGGCTATCTCAGAGGCAGCGAGACGGAAGGTTACGTTCGCAACATTAAGGACCGCTGGCGACAATATTGTGGACAGGCACGCCACAGTTCGTCAACGCACACACCTCCCCCTTCGGGGAAGAGCATCGTGAGAAGCCGCGAAAGCTTTATGCTCGACTCGCTCACCCAATAGTCACCACACCCAATCGATGCACGCCGTCCACCTTTATTGTGAGCGGGCAATCAAACCGCACATGTCGCACATGTTCCGTCTCATTGACGGCAGGCATGGCATTCAGAACCTCTTGTCGATAGATTCCGTCACCACGGAAAGCATTGATGGTAAAATAACTTACACCCAGTGATGTCAGATTCTGGAAGAAATGGGTTCCCTGGCTGGGATCCACGCGAAAACTATCCAACCCTGCCTCAACGATGAGTTTGGCGGCACTGATGTGCGGCCACTTCACAGGGATACCAAGCCACGGGTCGCTGGAACCCCAGCGTCCGGGACCGACAAGAACATAGGAACCACCCTTGTCCAAAAACGTGCGGTTCATCCGCTCTATCTCCTCTGCAATCTGAGGGTTATGGGAAGGCATGTAGCCCTCGGTCTTCACATATACCACATCCTGCACATCGCTGACAACGCCCTGCCCTATCGCCGACTCGCTCACCAACAGACACTGGTCCTCGGGAATCTCCGAGAGGTCTTCGTCGAGCGTCATACGTTGGTCCACCATCGGGCGTATCTGGAGCAGATAGAACTCTCCCGTCTTGTCGGCACCAAGATTCACCGCAAACTCTATCTCCACGGGACGTCGCATCTCACTCTCGCCGTAGCGAAGCACCAACTGCAAGAGTTCCGGCAGAGGTATCACCCCATGCTGCAACACACCGCAGAAGGAAACAATCTTACGGTTCCTTCCTTCGTAGAACCCATCGTAGATACACTGGTCGACGGGGTCGAACGTGGATGCAATCCACTGCAACGAACCATCCTTCTCGGCATCCTTGACCGAGAATCGACGCAGATTGAACCCATCGTCTGTCTTAAAGTCCAACTTCACGTTATCGAGGTCAAGGGCCAGGAAGTGGGTCTGCGTTTCACGCAAGGCTACATCCATCTCGCTCATCTGCAGAATTTGGCTGGGATGATAGGGGCACATGCGCAGGCTACGCCCGCCGTCGACGATGTATTTTCCAAGTCCTAACGCCAGACTCACGGTGCCCTCCTCGGCCCGTTCGTCGCCCAAGGGATAGTAGTTCAAACTTCGTGCCACGCCACTGACATTGGGATAGAACCGTCGCTCATGCTCTTGTCCAACCACTTCTTGCAGGATGACGGCCATTTTCTCCTGGTCAATAACATTGCTCGTGGCGGTCATATAGTCCTTAGATGCTTGGTAGAAAACACTGGCATAGACGGCCTTGATGGCGTTGGAGAGCATCTCCAGCCGCTCGTAGATGTCTTCCACGTAGGGAATCATGTAGGTACTGTATACCCCGGCAAAGGGTTGATAATGGCTGTCCTCGAGGAGTGACGACGAACGAATGGCTATGGGAGCGCGCACCACTTCCAAGAAAGCTATCAGGTCACCGATGAGTCGCTGAGGCAGACGGCCATGGAGGAAGTAGTGAAGTATCTTCTCGTCGGGAATATAGCTGAGTGCTATCTGGTAAAGCTCATTGGAGTCCATAAACTCATCGAACACATCTGTGCAGAGCACTACCGTTTTCGGAATGCCAAGCTTCACATTATCATACTCATTAAGGTCTGGGTGACGCTTAATAATGTGGTCCAGAAAAGCCAAGCCACGTCCCTTTCCTCCCAACGAACCATCACCAATGCGTGCAAAGTTACTATACTGGTCGAAGCGTTCGCGCTGGAACACGGCCACCACGCCCTGGTTCTTCATCCTGCGGTATGCCACAATGGCATCGAAGATGAGCTGACGGTGGGCATCCACATCTTGCAGGCTCTCCCAGGTGATGTGCTTCAGAAACTCACTGATAGGGAATATGGCACGACTGCAAAGCCAGCGCGAGACGTTGTTGTGCGAAATGTGGTAAAGCAGAGACTCGCGGGGAACCGTGAATATGTTGTCTTGTAAATCCTTTAGGTTCTTCACCCTGCAAACCTCGCGCAACGTCTGCGGGTCGCGGAAGATAAAGTCTCCGAATCCGAAGTACATGCGCAGTATCTCACGTAGGTCAACATCAACTTTTTTCGAACCTTTGTCAATGAAGCTGGCACCACACTGCTTAGCAAGTTCAACCCCTGTGCCCTCACTGCTCTCCATGACCAAAGGCACGAAGGGATCACGCTCACGTATGGCCTTGAGCAGACGGAAGCCGGCCTCCTCGTCCACCTTCCCCTCACGGGGGAAACGGCAATCGCTGATGACACCCAGCGTGTTGTCCCAGAAACGGCTATACAACTGCCAGGCCTCTTCATAGTTACGAGCCAGCACAATCTTTGGGCGTCCTCTCATGCGCAGTGTCTCCAGTTGAGCATTCAGTGCCTCGGTGGCGAACTCCAGGCTTTGCTGCAGCACGAACTTATATAAGTAAGGTAGCATGCTGCTATAGAAGCGGATGTTGTCCTCCACCAGCATAATCATCTGAACGCCAGCCACCTCGATGTCGTGCTCCAGGTTCATCTTATCTTCTATCAGTTTAATAATGGAGAGCAACAGATCGGTGTTGCCCAGCCAACAGAAGACGTATTCAAAAATGCTCATGTCCTCGTCCTGCATACGGCGGCTGATGCCGTGGCTGAAGGGAGTGAGCACCACGATAGGGATGGCAGGGTGGGCTTCCTTAATCTTACGCGCGATGCCAAAGACATCATTGTTGTCCGTACCGGGCATACAGATGATGAGGTCAGGAGTGAGCCGTTGCATCTCCTGTTCGGCCTCGGCCTCGCTGGCCACTTGGATAAAACGGGGCGGGAAGCGCAACCCAAGGGCGGCATACTCTTGGAATATCTTTTCGTCCACACGGCCATCGTCCTCCAGCATGAAGGCATCGTAGGGGTTGGCCAGCAGCAGCACGTTAAAGATACGTCGCGTCATAAGGTCGACAAAGGGTGTGTCACGGAGCGTCATCTTCCCCTCCAGTTTCTCGGTTGTAGTCATCTTGAGTAAGGTTTTCACTACAAAGGTACAAAAAAGCACAATCCATCGGGCCTATTCTCCCATCTTTTTCATCCCTGGCATCTCCACCCTTAGTCAAATTCACCATCAACAGACAGGAGTCGTCTGGTCTAAACGTAAATAATCGACTTAATATTTGGCTGATTCATGGAAACTTCGTACCTTTGCCCCCAGTTTAAGGAAAAAGAGAAGAAATTCATGCTCGCTAATGCTTACTTTTACGGCTACCGTTACTTTTACTTTAGCAGACTGAAGTGAAGCGGGTCGTCGTACGGACAAGAGAGCAAGAACGAGAGAAAAAGAACGATACAACGCAGTCCCGCTTCCACACTAGGAGCGGGACTCTTATTTAGAAGACAAAGATGAAGAGAATAGCCATACAGGGAGTTCCGGGAAGTTTCCACGACATCGCAGCCCGACGCTACTTTGGGACAGAGGAGGTGGAACTCATCTGCTGTGACACCTTCGAGGAGGTGTTTGCCCACATGAAGTCGGACCCTTCCGTGCTGGCTCTGGTAGCCATAGAGAACACCATTGCCGGCTCGCTGCTTCACAACTACGAGTTGTTGCGCGACAGCGGTGCCACCATAGTGGGTGAGCACAAGCTACGTATCAAGCATAGCATCATGTGCCTGCCCGGCGACGACTGGGCCGACCTCGAGGAAGTGAACTCCCATCCCGTGGCCCTCATGCAGTGTCGCGACTTTCTCTCGCACCATCGCGAACTGAAGGTAGTGGAGGTCAGTGACACCGCCGGTGCAGCGGCCGACATCAGTCGTCTCAACCTGCACCACCATGCAGCCATCTGTCACCGCGACGCAGCCGATATCTACGGACTCAAGGTATTGGAAGAAGGCATCGAGACCAACAAGCACAACTTCACACGCTTCCTGGTCCTCTCCTCCCCCGAACGTGCCGGACAATGGCGCGACATCAGAGAGGCCAACAAGGCCAGCGTAGTCTTCTCCCTTCCCCATGAGGAGGGAAGCCTCTCTGCCATCCTTTCGGTGCTGAGCTTCTACAAACTGAACCTCACGAAGATTCAGAGCCTGCCCATCATCGGTCAGGAATGGCAATACCTGTTCTACATCGACCTCTCGTTCAACGACTACCAACGTTACCGACAGGCCATCAATGCCATCACCCCACTGACACGTGAATTGAAACTTTTAGGAGAATACGAAGATGGTAAACAAAGCATTTGACATACAGCCCGCCCAGCGGCTCAGCGCCGTCAACGAATACTACTTCAGCCGCAAACTGAAGGAAGTGGCACAGATGAACGCCGAAGGCATGGACATCATCTCACTGGCCATCGGCAGTCCCGACATGCCCCCATCGAAGGAGACCATCGACGTACTATGCGCCGAGGCACGCAAGAGCGACACCCACGGCTATCAGCCCACCATAGGCACACCCGAGCTGCGCGAGGCAATGGCAGGATTTTACCACCGATGGTACGGCGTGGAATTGGACCCCAAGACAGAGATTCAGCCCCTCATCGGTTCGAAGGAGGGCATACTGCACGTCACGCTGGCCCTGGTGAACCCAGGCGACGAGGTGCTTGTCCCCAATCCCGGATACCCCACCTACACTTCCCTCTCTACCCTGCTTGGAGCCAAGGTGGTGAACTACGACCTGAGCGAGGAGAACGGCTGGCAACCCGACTTCGAGGAACTGGAACGGATAGACCTCAGCCATGTGCGACTGATGTGGACCAACTACCCCAACATGCCAACGGGAGCCAACGCAAAAATGGAGACCTACCGGCGACTGGTGGACTTCGCCCGCCGACACCACATCGTGGTGGTGAACGACAACCCCTACTCCTTTATATTAAATAAGGAGAAAAGGCTAAGCCTCCTGCAAGTGCCCGGGGCCAAGGAGTGCTGCATCGAATTCAACTCCATGTCCAAGAGCCACAACATGCCTGGTTGGCGCGTGGGTATGCTGGCCACCAACGCACAGTTCGTGCAGTGGATACTGAAAGTAAAGTCGAACATCGACAGCGGTACCCTCCGCCCCCTTCAGTTGGCCGCCGCTCAGGCCTACCAGAACAGTGACGAGTGGCACATGCAGGCCAACGTGGAGACCTACGCCCGTCGTCGCCGACTGGCCGAGGAGATCATGACCACGCTCGGTTGCACCTTCGACCCCTCACAGGTGGGCATGTTCCTCTGGGGACGTATCCCAGACAGCTATTCCGATGTCGAAGAACTGACCGAGCGCGTACTTCACGAGGCTCACGTGTTCATCACGCCCGGCTTCATCTTCGGAACAGGCGGCCGCCGATACATTCGCATCTCGCTCTGCGCCAAGGAGCATCAATTCGCAGAAGCATTAAACAGAATCAGAAAGATATGGAATTAGAACTTCAACCACTGAACCTCCCGAGCGACTCACGTCGTCCCATCGTGATAGCCGGTCCGTGCTCCGCGGAGTCGGAAGAGCAAGTAATGACTACGGCACACCAGCTGGCAGAGAAAGGCTGCCACATGTTCCGGGCAGGCATATGGAAACCGCGTACCAAACCCGGAGGCTTCGAAGGGCATGGAGAGAGAGCCCTCCCTTGGCTTCAGAGAGTAAAAGAGGAGACAGGAATGCTCACCGCCACCGAAGTGGCCAAGCCAGAACACGTGGAACTCGCCTTGAAATATGGTGTCGACGTTTTGTGGATAGGAGCACGCACTACGGTCAACCCCTTCGCCGTCCAGGAACTTGCCGACTCGCTGCGAGGTGTGGAGAACCCTGTGCTGGTGAAGAATCCCGTGAGCCCCGACATCGAACTATGGATAGGAGCCCTCATGCGCATCAACCGTGCTGGAGTGAAGCGACTGGGAGCCATACACCGAGGGTTCACCAGCATCGACCAAAAGCTTTATCGCAACATGCCCATGTGGCATATCCCCATCGAACTGCACCGTCGGTTCCCGGGACTGCCCATTGTGTGTGACCCGAGCCATATCGGCGGACGACGAGACCTCATTGCACCCCTCTGCCAACAGGCCATGGATATGGGCTTCGACGGACTCATCGTGGAGAGTCACTGCAATCCCGACGAGGCATGGAGCGATGCCTCACAGCAGGTAGTGCCCGACGTGCTCGACTTCATCCTCGACCGCCTCGTCGTACGCGACAATGCCGAGATGACCGAGTCTCTGGCCAGTCTGCGTAAGCAGATAGACGAGTTGGACAACAACCTCATGGACCTGCTCACCAAGCGTATGCGCATCTCTCGCGAGATAGCCACCTACAAGAAGGAGCATAACATGGCGGTCGTACAGGCCACCCGCTACAGCGAGATACTGGACAAGCGAGGTGTGCAGGGCTCGCTCTGCGGCATGCACCCCGACTTCGTGCGTCGCGTCTACGAGTCCATCCACGAGGAGAGCGTGCGCCAGCAGATGGAAATCATAAACAAGTGAGTTAGGATTAGGGAATAGAGATTAGGGAATAGAGATTAGGGAATAGAGATTAGGGAATAGATTAGGGAATAGAGATTAAGGATATGAAGATTTTGATATTAGGTGCTGGAAAGATGGGGTCGTTCTTCACCGACTTGCTTTCCTTCGACCACGAGACGGCAGTCTATGAAACCGACCCTAAGCGCATGCGCTTTCTCTACAACACACTTCGCTTCACCACAATGGAGGAGATACGCGACTTCCGTCCCGACCTGGTTATCAACTGCGTGACGCTGAAGTACACCATCGACGTTTTCCGTCAAGTCATCCCCTACCTGCCGGACGACTGCATCATCTCCGACATAGCCAGCGTGAAGACCGGGCTAAAGGAGTTCTACGAACTATCGGGCAAGCACTACGTCAGCACCCACCCCATGTTCGGCCCCACGTTTGCCAACCTGGGCGCACTGAGCTCGGAGAACGCCATCGTCATCTCCGAGGGGGACTATCTGGGACGCGTCTTCTTCCTCGACCTCTATCGTCGACTGGGGCTCAATGTCCATGAATACACGTTCGAGGAACACGACGAGGCCATGGCCTACTCACTCTCCGTGCCCTTCGTCAGTACGTTCGTCTTCTCGGCGGTCATGAAGCATCAGGACGCACCGGGAACCACCTTCAAGCGTCACCTGCAGATAGCCCGAGGCGTACTGAGTGAGGACGACACCCTGCTTCGTGAGATTCTATTCAACCCCCGCACCAAGGCCCACGTGGAGAGATCGGAAGAGCGTCGTGTAGGGAAAGAGTGTAGATCTCGGTGGGCGCCG
>ERZ842401.3188-NODE-3188-length-20740-cov-61.018419_pt1 | contig 20740 bp, 16 predicted proteins | sample MGYA00521270_ERZ842401 | MGnify/ENA primary metagenome ERZ842401 (study PRJEB31892, sample SAMEA3878208) | bioreactor metagenome | biome: Moose rumen | place: Sweden | collected 2011-10 | study: EMG produced TPA metagenomics assembly of the PRJEB12797 data set... | reverse complement strand
TTCCGCCAGCATCTTTGAATACTCTTCTTGTGTCATTACTTTACAATTATGCTGCAGTATATAAACGCAGCTGGTTTAACTTCTATTGCCTAAGTATGACACAGTTCATCTGACAGCCTCCAAAGGGGCTTTAATCTTACTTTTATATGGGTTCCTGTCCAAATACTTGTTTTTCTTTTCTCCTCTAAAATATTCCTTTGTATCAATAATAAGGGGGTGTTTAGCATATAACATCTCTGGTACAGTAAAGAGACTTTGATCCATCTTTTTTAATTCAATCTGTATTTTCTGGCGTGGATCTGCTATTTCTTCAATTTCGTATATTTTATCTTCTTGTGCATCCTCTTTTTTCACAGGAACATCTTCTGATTGGTTATTAGTTATGTTAACAGAATCCCTTTCGTTAAGAATCTCTTGGCTCTGTTCTTTTCCTTGTTCAACAGCATTTTGTCTCTTCTTCTTTTCTTCTTGAAAAGAGTCAATTGAAGGTACTTCATCGATATATTCTGGTAATGCCGGAATCTCAACGGGTTTTCCAAATTTTAATTTTGACCAATAGCCACTTGAAGGAGTTGGTATGTTAAGCTGATGACAATACTTTCTTAATAAGGGAGCAGGGAAGCCTAACTTTTCAGCAACTTTTGTAACAGGTTCCTTCCAGATTAACTCATATAATTCTTTTCTTGTTATTTCCATATTGATCTGTATTTAGTATTGTCTTTTATTCCTACTAAACTCTTCTGCAAATGTCTTAACTCTTGACTGCTCGACCCATTTAACAAGCTCATCTTCAAAAAAGTATATCTTTCGCCCTTTATCATAATATGGAAGTTCCCTACCACGAACCATTTTCTTTATTACATTCTTAGTTTGTCCAAGAATTTCCGCAGCCCTTTCAATATCTATCGGCCTATGCTTGTCTACCCCAAGTCCTAATTGTGATTCAATATGTTCTAAAACTGCTCTCATTTCTGCAATCTCATTGATTAGATAATTAACCGCTTTGGGAACATTCTGGAGGGTCAACTCTTCTTTCTCTGTTTCTTTCTTTTCCATATCATTTGTAGTTAAAATGTTAATTTGTTCGCATAGCAATTGATTACGTAGTATGCATATCTTACATAATTATTAAGTTGACAGTTGAAAACACCTTAGAGATTTCTACTTGTCAACCTGTGTCTCTTTCGCTTTTCGGGCGGCCAGGATCTTATCACCAACTCTCTGGGCTTGCTCGGAGATACCTATTCGGATATAACTCTCAAAGACCTTTTGAGACTGATGTCCTGTAATGCTGCGAATCTCTTGATCTGACAACACACCTAATTTATATAAGTTGGTGGCTCCACTCCTTCTCGCCGTGTGAGAAGTTACCAACTCATATTTGGGACGCACTATCTCTCCATGACTATTACGCTCCCATAGCGGCGAGCCATTGCGCGTTTGAGCTATCTTGTCTAACTTATAAAACCATTTGCGCTCGTTATCAGTGAACTTGGTGCCTTTTTCTTTCTTCTTCAATAGTTTCGTATAAGTTTGTTCAGAACGCCTTTCTACAGCAGTCAGCACTGTCACATACTTTTCTTGGAAAGAAGGCTGTATCTTGGCTAACTCATAAGCAACCGCCTTTATCTTGATGTTCATTTGCTGCTCAGTAATCTCAGGAAAGTCATAGTGATATTTCTCGCATAGTTCATAGACGCGGTCATCACATATTGGAACATTGACAGTTTTACCCGTCTTCTTCTGCGTCAGGATAATCAGCCCCAGTCCTTTATCATATGTAATAAAGTTGTCCTCACGTAGTTCACTGTAATCACTATAACGCTGACAACTGAAATAGCCTAGCAGAAAGATATCTCGAACTATTTCGTTCATACCTGTTAGCTTCATAGCATACATTGCATCAATCTCTTCGTCTGTTAGGTATATCTCGGCCCGTTTCTCTGTTTCCTTTACCGTCCTGTCTTTCCACACTCTCAGAGAAACAGCGTTCTTGTTGTAACCCTCCATAGCGGCAAGATTGCATAGTTTACGGAAACAGGTGACGTTCTTATTAATGGTATTAGCCATGAAGCCCTTTTTCTGGAGGTACAGCGTGAACTTATCAGCAAAAGGCTTGTCAATATCTTCAAAAGGGATGTCCTTTTTGCAGTAGTCACGCAAATGCCTGCCGAAGGATTTCCATACTTGAATCGTGCCAGGAGTGTAGTCAGAGTTGTTGCCGTGGCGGATGGAACCATCAGATATGCCAGCAAAAAAGTAGTCATAGAAGCCTATCACCATCGCCTTGGTTTTAGCAGATGCCACTTTGACTGTCTGTTGGATTTCCTCCACAGTGCCGTTGACAACGCTTGACAACGCGTGTTCCAGAATTGCCTTATCTTCTTTGGAGTTCACCTTATCTTCGGCATATAGAGCATCGATAGCCTTCATTATTTTCAACTGGAGGTCATGAACTCGCATGCCTTCTTCCGTTCTTTCATATCTTTGCATGGCCGGCAAACTCTTCTGAGCTTTCGCCCATTCCTTCACATCGACCATAATACCAGTAGTAACACAGAACAGAATTCCTTTACGGCGCGTTCTTACATACAAAGGTGCTTTACCCTCAGTCTTATTTGTTCTCAAAAAGAATTGCGACATATTTTTATTACTTTTGTTGGGTGCAAAGGTAATACATTTTTTGAAAACTTGTAGCCAATTTGTAGCCAAATCTTGAGATTTGGTGAAATTTTAACTTTTCGAAACTTTTTGTATTGTTTTTGTAACTAATTGATATTAAGTTTCTTACAATTTCTAAAGATTTCCAACAATTTCAACGCCCACGGTGCAAGCCCATCCTGAAGCGCCAAAGAAAGAGTCCTGTAGGTCAATGACTTACGGGACATTTCTTTTTCTCACATTTCAAAGTTGCACCCATTTTGCACCCAATTTCATGTCCCATATAGGGCTTGCACCCACTCCTTTGCAGAATTAACAATCCATAATCCTGCAAAAGAAAATCTTTGCAGAGCGTTGTCAAGTTCTAACGTTGACAAGTTGAAAACACCTATGGGATTTCAACTATCAACAGTTTGTATGGATGTTTAGTTATTATCTTCACTCCGCTATTTTATGAAATCAACATGGTGAGAATAAAACCTACGTGGCATCCTGATAATGGTTTTTCGGCAAGTTCGAGCATACCACCTTGCTGAATCATCATGCGGCGGCTCAGAGAGAGGCCGATTCCGCTGCCACTACGTTTCGTCGTGAAGAAAGGGACAAAGAGAGACTGGCGGTTCTCTGCCGGTATGGGCAGGCCGTCGTTGCCGATATAGAGTCGGTTCTCATCCATCGGTGTGATGACAATCTTCTTGGCTTCAGCTTCTGCTGCATTCTTGGCAAGGTTCATCAGCACTTGGCGCAACATACCTGCATCAGCACGGACTATGATGTCTTTGGGGATGCTCACCTCCCACGTTAGGTCAGGGTAGGCTTTGCAGACATCATCAACCAACGGGCGGAGCATGACATCTGCCATAACGGGCTTCTCCAGCTCCGACATCTTTCGGTAGGTTTTTACGAACTCACTCAGATGGCGGCTGGTGTCGCAGATGGCCTGAATGCCAGGTTCGAGAGGCGTGCCTTTCACGTCGTCACGTCCCAGCATCGACTGGCTGATGCTGGTGATAGGAGCTGTGGCGTTCATCATCTCGTGGGTCAGCACACGGGTCAGCCGTTCCCATGACTCCACCTCGTTCTGGTTCACCTGCTGGCGGATGGTCTCGCCCATTTGGTTCAGCGTCAGCTGCATGGCACGTTCTCCAGGTAGCAATCCGTCGGTAGGCAGTCGGAAGGTGAAGTCGCGATTGCGAATGGCCTCCTGCATCAGGTGGGCCCGCAGCCGCAGCCTTCGCTGATGATGCACAAACCACCAAGCGAACCCTACAATAACTACACCTATTATAGTATAAAGCCACATCATAGAAGTATCTATCTACTCCCCTCTCCCTTTGGAGAGGGGTTGGGGGTGAGGCTCCTCATCTTGTTATAGAGCGTCTGGCGGGTGATGCCGAGCAGTTCGGCAGCCTGAGTGAGATTGCCGTGACAATGGTCGATGGTACGGCGGATGTGGTCTTTCTCCATCTCGTCGAGTGTCACTATCTCGCTCTGCATCTCCAGCACGTCCTTCAGCTTGCGCACCAGTTCGTCGTTGTCCCACGGCTTGGTGATAAAGTCGGCAGCGCCGCTCTTCAGGCCCTTTACTGCCAACGAGACATCAGCGTAGGCAGTCAGCAGCACCACAGGTGTCTGCGGGTGCTGTTTGCGGATGGCGCGAAGCCAGAAGAGTCCTTCCTGTCCGCTGTTCACGCCAAGGGTGAAGTTCATGTCCAACAGCACGATGTCTGTCTCCTCCTGTGCCATCGTCTTCAGGATGTCATCCGGTCTCTCCAAAGTCAATATCCGGTCAAAGACGCTATCCAGCAGATAGCGCATCGCCGTCAGGATTGACGGGTTGTCATCAACCACTAATATCGTACCGTATTTGTTCATCGTGTGCAAAGGTACGAAGAATCTGTCTAAAAATCATACGGAAGACTGTCAAATTATTAGACAATCTGCCTCTGGATGTGTTAAAAACCTTGGAGCAAAGAAGCAAAAGCCTTAATTTTGCATCACAAAATAACAAAAGTGATGAAAATATCGTTGATAGCAATCATGACGTTCGCAGCCGTTTCAACCCATGCCCAAGAAGCATGGACGATGCAGCAATGCATGCAATACGCCGTGGAGCATAACCACGAGGTGAAGCGGTCAGAGCTTGAACTCGACAACTACAAGGCCAATCGTACAGGAGCCATTGGCCGTTTCTTGCCATCTTTAGATGCAGGCATTGGTGCGCAGTACAACTTCGGACGAGCCATCGACCCAGAGACGAACGGCTATACCGACGTGAGTACCTTTTATAACGGCTACTCGCTGAGTGCTTCGCTGCCTGTATTCGACGGATTCAGCCGTCTGCATGCACTAAAAGCTGCCAAAGCCAGCGTTCTCATGGGGCAATCAGCTCTTCGTCAAAAACAAGACCAGACGGCTCTGAATGTCCTGCAAGCCTTCACCAACGTTGCTTATTACAAAGGACTGGTCAAGATGGCTGAGGAAAAAGTGGAAGAGACAAAGCTCTTGCTCCGTCAGACTCGTGTATTGGAAGAAGTTGGCCGCAAGAGTCAGGCAGATGTGGCACAGGTAGAATCTCAGCAGGCAGAAGCCGACTACGAATTGATTCGTCAGCAGAACCTCCTGGCCTCTGCCCTGCTGGAATTGAAGAAGGCGATGGCTTTCCCCATCGCAGATACGCTTTCGCTGGAAGTCCGTAGGAAGCAAACTCCAAGTCCGTCGGCATCAAACCCTGAGTCCGTAGCCTTAGGACTGGGCTTGACTCAGGAGCATCCCGAACTGTTGGCTTCACGCTATCAGATGCAGGCTTCCAAACATGAGTGGCACCAGGCCCGTGCTTCATTGTTTCCCTCTCTCTCGTTGAGTGCGGGTCTGAACACCACTTACTATCATACGCTGCACTCCAACACAGGGCAGTCCTTCTACAACCAAATCAAGAACAATATGGGTGAGTATATTGGTGCCACATTGAGCATCCCCTTGTTTAACCGTTTACAAACCATCACCAGCATCCGCAAGGCAAAGAACAACTATCAGATAGCCCGTGAGAACTACGAGCAGAAGCAGTTGGAACTGGAGAAACTCTCTCGCGAGGCTTGGCAGGACTGGCAAGGTTATCAGAAACAAGCTATGCAGATGGAGAAGAAGGTAGAAGCCGACTCTTTAGCCTATCAGTTGACGCGTCGCCAGTTTGAGGAAGGCCTCTCAACAGCTATCGATTTGCACACAACTTCTTCGCAACTACTGAACTCAAAGGCCACCCTGCTGCAATGCCAGCTGATGGCAATGGTAAAAGAACAATTGGTAAGATATTATAACGGACAAACGATATGGACAGAATAATAGAAAAGACAAAGTCGCAAAGACTGATGAAGTATTGGCCGTATGCTGCAGGCGGTGTATTGTTGCTGCTAATAATCTGTTGGCTGGTTTTTGGCAATCACGCCTCTACGCTGAAAGTCAATGCCGACGATCTGACAGTAAGCGAGGTAACGAAGGCTGAGTTCAAGGACTATGTGCGCACCAACGGACAGGTAATGCCCATCCAGGTGGTGCAGATTTCGCCCGAGGAAGGCGGCATCGTGATGGAGAAGGTAGTTGAGGAAGGCACGCACGTCAGGAAGGGCGACGTCATCGTCCGTCTGAGTAATTCGAACCTCGACCTCCAGATTCTGAATGCTGAGGCCGAGTTGGCCGAGAAGCAGAACTTGCTCAGAAACACCCAAGTGGCCATGCAGCAGGATCGTCTGAACAATCAGACGGAACAGGCGCAACTCGATATGGACACGCATCGCAAGCAGCGCACCTTCGAGCAAAACAAGCGGCTCTATCAGGAGAAGCTTATCAGTCGCGAGGACTATATCCAGTCGCAGGAGGACTATCAGCTCTCTGCCAAGAAGCGCTCCTTGGTATCGAAGCGCCTGAAGCAGGACTCCATCTATCGCTCTGTGCAGATGGACCAGATGGAGGATAACCTTCAGAACATGCGCCGCAACGTGGTACTGGTCCGTCAGCGTAAGGACAAGCTCGAGGTTCGCTCTGCCATCGACGGCGAATTGGGGTTGCTCGATGTGGAGTTGGGCCAGAGCATCCAACCAGGCCAGAAGATTGGTCAGCTCAATGACCTCTCTGACTACAAGGTTCAGGCTCAGATCGACGAGCACTATATCGACCGTGTGCGCCAAGGACTCACGGCTACTTTTACTCGTGGCGATAAACAATACCAGTTGCAAGTCCGCAAGGTCTATCCTGAAGTTCGTGAAGGCAAATTCCGTTGCGACTTCGTCTTCCGAGGGGAGCGTCCTGAGAACATCCGCACAGGCCAGACCTACTACATCGATCTCGAACTGGGCCAGCCAGAGCAGGCCGTCCTCATTCCTCGCGGCACCTTCTTCCAGACCACAGGCGGCCAATGGATTTTCGTTCTCGACAAGAGCGGCTCGAAGGCCTATCGCCGCAACATCCGCATAGGCCGTCAGAATCCGCAGTATTACGAAGTCCTCGAAGGCTTGGAGTCAGGCGAGCGCGTCGTCACCAGCGGCTATGAGGCATTCAAAGATAATGAGGTGTTGGTGCTTAAGTAAGGAGTCAATGATGTTACTACGCGCGAAAAGGGTAAGAACCCGTAGCAAACAGGGAGTGAGAGCCTACCTGACAGGGACGTGACCCGTACCTTTCTCGTTTTGTACACCCGCCCGTATCAATTGGGGCGCCCGCCCTTATATCTTGGAGCGAACGGCCTCATACACTGGAGCGCCCGCTCGAAACCGAATTTTGAACAACAACAATAATGCAATAAGATAAAGGAATTGATATATGAACGTAATTAGAAACATGCTTTACATGGCACGCCGCTTCAAGACGGCGATTGTATTGAACTTTGTCGGGCTGACAGTGGCCTTTGCAGCCTTCTACCTGCTGATGACGCAAGTGGTGTATAACATTTCCTATAATTCGTGTATCCCTGACAATGAGCGTGTGTTCCGATTTGAGACGAAGATGGGATCCGACTCTCCGTGGGGCATCAACTGCAATCGTCCTACAAACGCCATCCTTTCGGAGATGCCACAGGTAGAGGCCATGACTGAACTGGCCAGTTGGGGACAGAAACGTGAGTTTGTTGTTGGCGAGAGTGTGGTCGAACATCCTCGCTCCGGCTCAAATCTGACACCGTTCGGTGCAATATCTGCACATTGTCTTGACGGCAAGCTTAGTTGGGATGACTACGGTGAGCGGAGTGTCATCATACCGGCATCGCTGGCTAAGAAGATTTTCGGTCGGACGGACGTGGCCGGACAGCCAATCTATTCGAAGAGTGACACGCTAACCGTGCAGGGTGTCTATGAGGACTTTCCTGCCAACTGTTCAATGAAGAACGATGTTTATTATGCCACACAAAACAATCTGCAGGACTGGAGTGAATGGAGCTATATTGTCTACGTCAAACTTCGCGAGGGTGTCGATGCAGAGAGCATGCTGAAGGGGTTTGGCAAACAGTTTAAGGAACAGTTGTGGAAACTGCAGTGGGGCGGAGCACTTGCTGCTGGAGAGGTTACTGAAGCTCAGGAGTCGGAGGTGCGTGCCATGTTCGACAGGAAATTTGACAATCAGGGCTATCGACTGACGCCCATACGCGACACATATTTCTCTGGTGTTCATGGCGATGACAAGGGCAATCCCGCCATACTCTTCATCTTGGAGTTATCATGCGTGCTGGTAATCGTTATTGCAGCCATCAACTTCCTGAATTTCGTCTTGGCTGAGAGCCCTATGCGCATCAAGAGTGTAAATACTCGTCGTGTGTTGGGCGAAGGTGTGGCGAGACTGCGATTAGGAATGATTGCCGAGACAGTTCTGACGGCATTGATAGCATACGGCTTAGCATTAGTGGTTTGTGCATTAGTGGCAAAACAGCCTATAGAACTGCTATTAGGCTCGCTGGCCCTTGGCGACCATACTGTCCTTCTGGCTATTACAGCGTTGCTGGCTGTTGCCGTCGGCATTGTGGCGGGTGTCTATCCTGCATTCTTCGCTACGTCGTTTCAGCCTGCCTTAGTGCTGAAAGGCTCTTTCGGTCTCACGCCAAAGGGACGTAAGTTGCGTTCCACTCTTGTTGCACTTCAACTGGGCATAGCCCTGCTTATGGTGACCTATATCAGCATCTTGCTCATGCAGAGCCGCTACATCTATAACAGCGACTACGGCTTCGACAAAGATGAGGTGCTCTATGCCCCGCTCACAAATGAACTACGAGGTAAGAAAGATGCCATCCGTGCCGAGTTGATGCAACAGAGTGGCGTTTCTGATGTCAGTTTCTCGCGCTTTGTGCTGGGTGCACAGGATGGCTATCTGGGTTGGGGACGCGCTGACAACGACCACCAAATCACGTTCACCAGTATGCCCGTCGATTGGCACTATCTTCGTACTATGGGCATCAAGGTTATAGAGGGGCGCGACTTCACAGAGCATGATGGCGACTGCTACATCATCAATGAGGCGGCCCGCAAGCAATGGCCCTGGGTGGAGATGGACAAGAAACTATTGGACAAAGATTACCCTGTCATTGGTGTTTGCGAAGATATCCGATATGCATCCACTCGCAAGGACCGGCATCAGGAACCGCTGGCCTTCATTATCTTCGGTGAAAGTTTTTCTGAATGGGGCGACCAGTTGGGTATTGCCAACATCCGTGTGACTGCTGGCAATGACAAGGTCGCTACTCGCAAACAGATTAGCGATGTACTTACACGGATGGGCAGTGGAGAACAGGTGGAAACAAAGTTCCTCGACCAGAAACTCGAAGACCTCTATCAGGATGAGTTCCGTTTCATCCGTCAGGTGGGCTGGTTCTCAGGTGTATGCCTCGTCATCACCCTCATCGGTGTGTTCTGTATGACGATGTTCGAGACGGAATACCGTCGCAAGGAGATTGGCATCCGCAAGGTAATGGGATCTTCGACGCAGGAAATCCTCATGATGTTCTGCCGCCACTACGCCCTGCTGCTCGCTGTCAGCTTCATCATTGCAGCTCCGATAGCTTACTACATAGGACGTCAGTGGCTTCAGTCGTTTGCCGAGCGCACGCCCATCTACTGGTGGCTCTTCCCCCTGGCCCTTCTGACAGTTGGCGTCATTACCCTCACCACCGTCATTATCCAGAGTTGGCGCACGGCCAATGAGAATCCCATTAATAGTATCAAGAACGAGTAGAAACATGAAGAGTTATTTCAAATTCCTATCGCGCAATAAGGCCTATACCTTTATAAATGTAGCGGGCCTGGTGGTGTCGCTGATGTTCATCATCCTGATGGGCGACTACACGTGGCGACAGTATAGCATCGACAGCTGGCATAAGAATGCCGACCGCATCTACCTGATGGGCGAAGAGAATTATTTCTTCCTGTGGCCACAAGCCGCTGAAGGAATTGGTGCTGCCTGCCCTGATGTGGAACAGACTTGTTGCGTGATAAGCCAGAACGGCCGCATTAAATATGGAGACAAAGAGGTTAGGAATGCTGACGGTGAAAACGGCATCATCATGTTGGCAGACTCGACGTTCTTCCAGTTGTTCGACTTCCCATTGGTGAAAGGTAATCGGCAGACAGCCCTTGATGCGCCAGACAAATGCGTTGTCACAGAAAGGCTAGCCCACTGTCTTTTTGGCGACAAGAATCCAATCGGTGAGTCATTGCAGATAGTGGGTGACCACCAAGTATATATCAACCATGTTGACCCTTACGATTCAACGCTGGTCTATACCGTCAGTGGCGTGATGAAGGATATGGACCGCACTGTACTACCCAATGAGACTCAACTCATCGTCAGCATGCAGCGTTATCCGCAGGTGATGGGCTATAAGCTGGACGACAAATCCTTTGTCAGTGGAGGAACGGGCACCGTCAAGGCTTTCTTCATGATGAAACCCGGCGCGGATGTGTCTGCAACGAGAGAGATTGCATCTAAATATATCGACGATCACCACCACGGTGTATGGCGCAGCAGCAAGCCAGCGATGACACCACTCACCGACATCATGTTTGCACCTCAAAACAAGGGCTTGGGATTGCAGAAGGGTGACAAGACACGAATGCGCATTCTGCTGGCCGCAGTTCTGGCCATCCTCTTCTTTGCCGTCAGCAATTACATCAATTTGACTGTTGCCAACACAGGCTTTCGCGCCAAGGAAATGGCAACAAGACGGCTCTTTGGCAGCAGTCAGGGACAGATTTCATTGAAGCTGATTGTAGAATCAACATTGATGGTGGCTGTTTCCTTTGCCATCGGTTTTGCGTTGGCACTCTGTTTCCAAGACGACGCTGCCGATCTGTTCAAAGGAAAGATTTCACTGATGAACGATATTAGCGTGGGGACACTGAGCGTATGCCTCGTTTTCATCTTGCTCGTAGGTGTCATTTCCGGCATCATGCCCTCATGGCATCTTTCCCGCTATCAGCCTATCGACATCGTGAAGGGTTCGTTCCGTTTCCGCTCGAAGATGATGCTTGGGCGTCTGTTCATCATCGTGCAGAACGTAGTCACTGTCACCATGCTAACATCATCATTGGTCATTTGGTTACAGCTAAACCACCTTATCCATGCACCATTGGGCTTTAACACAGAGCACCTTTTCTATATTGAGAGCTCAGCAGGCAAGAGTCAAGCGATAAGGAATATGTTGGAACAACTGCCCTTCGTTGAGCGCATAGGATGCTACAAAGGGAGTACCTTCACAGGCTATAACTTCAGTGGAAAGGGAGTCAAGAACAGCGAAGGCGACTACGAAATGCTGATGACCACCGATTTGGACAAGGAGGCTTTCGACCTCTTAGGACTGAAAATCGTTCGCGACAATGGTGCCGCTGACAATGGATACTATCTTAACAAAGAAGCCCTTAGCCTGTTGAACTATACTGGCGAGGAAAAGGAACTGGTGTGGGGCAATGGTGAAAAGGATATTATAGCTGGTGTCATACAGGATTTCCGTATCATCAATGTGCTGGAGAATCTTCGACCAATGGCTATCAGAAAGATGGAAACGGTGGTCAGTCCCAATTTCCTTGTGAAGACGAATGGCGACAAACAGGCAATGGATGTTTTCAGGTCAATACTCCGAGAACAAGATATCCCTGAAAATGACTTGCAGTATTATCTTCTCAGTATGGAGGACTGCATCACCGAGACCTTCGAAGACCAGCAGAACACGCTGAATATTATCACGCTCTTCACCATCATTGCCGTCATTATCTCTGTGATGGGATATGTGGGTATGTCGCTCTTCTTTATCCGTCAGCGACAGAAGGAGATAGGCATCCGAAAGATTATGGGTTCGACATCGGGCGAAGTGATGGCACTCATGCTGCGAATCTTCTGTTCGCCGTTGCTGGTATCGTTTGTCATAGCAGTGCCCTTGTCGTGGTACATCATGCGCGACTGGCTCACCAATTTCAGCTACCGCATCGCCCTCTCGCCCTGGATATTCATCGCCACCTGCGCCTTCGCCCTCCTCGTGGCAGTCCTCTCCGTCGGCTTCCAGATTATCAAGGCAGTCAGAACCAATCCCGTAGAAAGTATTAAAACAGAATAAAGGAGTGTTATTATGAACATATTTGCCAAGGGCCAGGGAGCCTTTATCAAAGTCGTTTCGCTGGCTATCGGTCTGACAGTAGGACTGGTGCTGATAGCCAAGGTGCAGTTGGAAATGAATTACGACCGCTGCATTGTGGACAAGCAGCATGTATATGCCGTCGGGGAGTCGTTCACCAAAGAAGGTGATGACCCTGCTGAACACGAGAATACGCCCGGCGGTGCCATTCCCGCCTTGTGCCACTACATCCCTGAAATTGTGGTGGGAACACGCTACACGTATCAGTTCAGGAACGAGAAACTGACAATGGAGGATGGAAGTCGCTATGCGTTCGAACATACGGCGTTTGCCGACTCCTGCTTCTTCGACATTTTCGGTACGAGGATTCTGCAAGGCGATGCGAAGAGGATTCTGAGCACATCGGGGCAGTGCCTCATTAGTCGCAGGCTGAGCGATAAGATGGGCGGCGATGTCGTGGGTAAGACCATTACATTCGTGGCAGCCCCAGGCAAGCCGATGACCATCAGCGGTGTGTTTGAGACATTCGACGAGAACTCGACTTTCAGTCTGCTTGACATCGTGATGTCTATGCCCTCTATCGGTACTTACTCATACGATGGCACGAGAAATCTGATAGGCAACGACCGCTACCGCTCCTACGTCAGACTGCGTGCCGATGCAGACATGAAGAAGGTGGAACATGAGATGGACAAGATGCTGAAGGAACAGTTGCCTTGGGAGGACTTGAAAGCAGCTGGCGTGGAGGACTTCTACTTTACGTTCAGCCCTACGAGTGACAGCCGGATGAAGGACAAAAGGGTATGCACTACCTGTATCATCCTTGGTATCGTGGCCTTTGTGATGCTCTTCACCGCAGTGATGAACTATATCCTCGTAGTCATCAGTATGATGGTGGGCAAGGCTCGTCTCGTGGCTATCCGCAAGGTGTTGGGAGCTCCCAAGCGAGAGTTCTACCTGATGACACTCCGTGAGGCTGTACTGCATCTGTTACTGGCATTGCTTATCATGGTGCTATTGCTCACGGCTGGGCAGGACTGGATTCGCGACTTGATGGGTGCCAGTGTCTCGACCCTATTCTCTATACAAACATGGTTGGTGCTGACAGTGGTGTGTCTCATCGTACTCGTCTGCTGCGGATTGTTGCCAGGTTATATCTACTCGCGCATCCCAATGGTATATGCCTATCGTCTGTTTACGGAGAACAAGCGCATCTGGAAACTGTCGTTGCTCGCCTTCCAGTTCGTGCTCTCCACCATGCTCCTGTGCATACTCAGCACCATCTATCGCCAATACGATTATATGCTGAACAAGGACTTGGGCTATAAGTATAAGGATGTGGCCTATATTGAGATTCCCCAACGGTCGGACTCTACGTTCACATTGGCTCGTGAGATTGAAAAGTTGCCCTGCGTCGAAAGCACCTCTACAGCTTATTCACTCTTCTTCGAGAAACAGAGTGGCAATAATGTCATGCTGCCGGGCGACCCCAAGCAATTGTTCAACTATGCCTGTCTGTATTGGGCAGAGCCAAGCATCGTCAAGACGATGGGACTGACGGTGGTACAAGGGAGGATTCCAGAGCAACGGACTCGTCCGGGCTGGGAACCTGAAGCCATTGTCGACGAGAAGTTTGCCAAACTGATGAAAGATCATACTGGATGGGGGGACGTGATTGGCCAGACGATGCTGAGTACGGAGTTTGGCAACGACATTCCTCTTACCATCGCCTGCGTAGTAAAAGATTTTCACCTCGGTACGCTGGTCAACTCTGAGGAGCGTCCCTCCATGATGATTAGCGGAAATATCTATGCGAAATACATAGTGATAAAGCTGAATGTGCTTACGGCTGAGAACCTGATGGCCGTAGGACAACTATGCGACAAGCTCTATCCTGATGCCGAACTGGTGGTGAAGTCTTATGCCAATGAACTTGTTGACAGCTATCTGGAGACGCAGCATACCCGTGATCTTATCATGATAGGTTGTCTGGCATCGCTGCTCATTACGCTGATAGGACTGATAGGCTATGTACGCGACGAGGTGCAGCGCCGCTCCCGCGAACTGGCCATCCGAAAGGTGATGGGGGCTGGTGTCGGTGAGCTTCAAGCGCTCTTCCTGCGCAGCATCGCCCTGATAGCCATCCCGTCTATCATTGTCGGTGTCGCCTTGGGCTGGTATTTCAGCAATCTTTTGATGGAACAGTTTGCCGATAAGATTCCTCTCGTGTGGTATGTCTTTGCGGCCTGTGCACTCTTTGTACTATTCATCATTGCCGCTATCGTGTTGCTACAGACGCATCGCGTCACAACCAGCAATCCCGTCAACTATCTCAAAACAGAATAAGTATGAACCATTCGCATCGAGTCCAGCCTCTGGACAATCATGGATACTTATGTTTACCTGCTTCATCATTAACTGTTGGAGCAACGGGAGTTGCTAGCATGACTACAATAAAACATGACGATGGTTAACAAGGTTAAACTTGTAGACAGAAAATATCCAGATCTGGCTCGTTGCGATTCAAATAGCCAAATCGACAAAATCGTAAATAAATAGTAAATTAAAAAGATGATTAAATTAGAAAACATTCAGAAGGTGTTCCGCACAGAAGAGGTGGAGACCGTTGCATTGGGCGGTGTGTCGCTCGAAGTGAAGGAAGGTGAGTTCGTGGCCATCATGGGGCCGTCGGGCTGTGGTAAGTCAACACTGTTGAACATTTTGGGCTTGCTCGACAATCCTACCAGCGGCACTTATCTGCTGGACGGTGAGAACGTGGGACAACTGAAAGAGAGCCAGCGCACGAAGGTTCGCAAAGGTCAGATAGGCTTTGTGTTCCAGAGTTTCAACCTCATCGACGAACTGAACGTAGAGGAGAACGTGGAACTGCCGCTGACCTACCTTGGCGTACCCAAGAAGGAGCGTAAGCAGCGTGTAGAAGAGGTGCTGCGCCGCATGGCCATCTCGCATCGCGCCCACCACTTCCCCCAACAACTCTCAGGCGGTCAACAGCAGCGTGTTGCCATTGCCCGTGCCGTGGTGATGAATCCCAAACTGATCCTTGCCGACGAGCCTACAGGTAACCTCGACTCTAAGAACGGCTTGGAGGTGATGCAACTGCTTACACAACTGAATCAGGAGGGCACCACCGTCCTTATGGTGACCCACTCCGAGCGCGATGCCGGTTACGCCCAGCGCATTATCAACCTCCTCGATGGTCAGGTGGTCCCAGAAGTAAAACTGTAAAACACTCTCTCGTATTGATGGGCAGTTGTCGGTCTCGTTCCGACGCTGCCCTCTTAATGATCGTATGCAAATTATGGAGAATTAACACGAAATCATGCAAGATTTACGACTTTCTGCGTTTTATAGATATAAGAACTTTATTTGAAGTAAATGAAAACAATGAAGATTTGGAGAATCATGTTTATGATGCTTGCTGCCTTCTCCCTCGCCTCTTGCAGCAGCGGTGAACCACAATGGGCAGATCCTGAGGCACACGAAAAGACGGAACAACTGCGGGAGCAATACACGCCGTTCATCGTGGGCACATGGCACTACGAGAAGGTCGGAGAAAAGCAACGGGCATTCGAACGACTGACGTTCAATGCTGATGGAACGCTCAGCGGACTGCGCAAATGGCAGTCGCGACAAGTCGTAACCATCGACGGTAAGGAACAGTACACCGACTGGGAGGATGTACCCAATATGAACGGCACATTCACAGGCACATGGAAGCTCGTTTGGGAACGAAACAGCAGCGGCGTAGGTGAGAACCGAATCATTCTCTATGCACTATGGGATGATGAGGACAACTCCAATATAGCATACAGCCACGATCCGCTCTTCGGCTATGCCGATGCAACCACTCTGCAATTTGCAGGCCATTGGCAGAACAGCGACGGTTGGACAATCTACGAGCATGGAGAGGTAGAACCGAATTTCTGAATAAACTGAATTTCTGAATAGCATAGTAACTGGGTCACATCTGCTACTATGCTATTTTGCTATTAGCCAGAGTCCATGTTCTTCAAGTCCTCATTATGCTCCTTAATGAAAGCGAGAACTATAGCATTCACTAACTGGCGGATGTTCAGTTTGGAGTTTGACTCAAACTTGACTCGCTCGACCTCACGTTTCACCTCCTTCAACAACCAAACACACTCACCATGTTCTGATACGTTCTTGAAGTCATCAAGATAGTGTATGAATCGTTGCCACTCCGTAGCGTCAGCAGGTGGTTCTTGATGTGGTTTACTGACTGTCTGTTTAGCAAGATTACTCATACCACCCTTTGGTAATTCTATGCTGAACTTTTTCTTTTCCATGTCTCATTGTCGATTATTAACAGACTCACATTATCGCAAAATAGATTTTACGACAAATCGAAAACTCTCATAAACAGCATGTTTCAAGGGAAGTGGAACAATGTAGGTATTAACTCGTTTCATCTGTGCCCGATAGCCAACAGGTGGAGCTACGATTCCACTTTGTGCAAACTCAGCATCTATTTGTTTCCATAGTTCCAACTCTTCACGTGTTCCTATTCTGGCATCTACCTTATTGGGAACGAAGAAGATTTGGGTCTTCATCTGCGGATTGAGTTGGCGAAGTTGGTTAATGACCTGAATAAAAGTTCGATTGTGGAAGTTTTGAACAACCAAAAACAAAGCGTCAGTAACGCCTTTCAATATGTAGTGCTCCACCTATCAGCTCCGTCCTACTCAAAGGACATCCCAGCCACATCGGGCAGATGCATCTGCAAAAGTACAAATTATTTTGGAATAAAGTGTCCTCAAAGCAAAAAATCTGCAAAAAAGAGGGGAATTATTTGGAAGATAAGAGAAAAATGCCTATCTTTGCAGCGTCAGAATGAAAGTTCTGGCTATCCAGGTAAGTTTCCTGAGAGGGCAAGCCGTATACGTCACTACCCATTTTAAAACCGTACTACGAGTGCGGTTTTACTATTAATAGGAACCTGCTACTTGCGGAAACTGTTCATCATCATCTTTAGGAAACCCTTGCTACTGGCAATGTTGCGCTTGACGGAAATCTCCTTGTTGCCAGTAAATATCAGGACTTCAACGGCACTGGGTGACATCTCGAAGTGGTGTCTGATTTCATCAGTGATGTTGCGTATGCCATAGCTACACTTAAGGTTCAGCAACACGCTATTGGTCTGGCCAATGGATTCTTTCAGACGATTGCCTACAGAGTTCCTGCCCACGATGGTTTTCAGGTCGAACATCTTATAAACTCCTTTACGCTCGAAGATGAAATCTGCTGTTCTAAAGCCTTTGGGGTTGGGCAACACAAAGACTCTGTATCCATGCTCCACTGCCTTGTGTGCTGCATCTAATAGTGAGTCATAGTCATCTGCCCCCTTGCCGCCAACGGTAAAAATAAGAGGGTCGTCTTTCAATGGGGAAAAATCATGTCGCTCCGTTATCAGCTTCAGCTGACGAACAAAGTCAATACCCTGCAGTTCATGAAGCAGGGCCAGCATCTGCGCTATATCGTTAAAGTCTCCCATACGATGTGCAAAAGTACGAAAATTAAATGGAATAACGACCTATAGTGCAAAAAATCTGCAAAAAAGAACCCAAAACCTTGGGAGATATGACGAAAATTGCTTGGGAATAAAAACGAAGTAAGCGGCTCGTTGATAGCGAGCCGTAATGTCATCGAGGACGAGCCGTAACCTCGTGGGCAACGAGCCGTAATCTCGTGGGCAGAGAGATTGCTTCTCTCTGTGAGAAAGCAGTATTCTCTCTATAGGCATGCAGCATTTTCTCTTAGGCCTACCAGTAAATATTCTTAGGCCTACTAGTAAAAATGTGATAAAGAGGACACTCCTAACCAGACATGTAAGAAACTCCCATGCTGACAGGCTTTACGAGCAGTTAGGTATAGTCGCGACTCCTCACCAACTGGTAACCAACTCCTAACCTAAGTCCTAACCTTGCTGCTAACCCTACTTCTAACCCACCAGAAGCAATTCGATTAACATTTGGAAAAAACGCGCGAAATTTGCAGGAAAGATTTGGATGGTATACGATTTTTTAATAATTTTGCAAACGAATTAAGGAAGAAGCCTTAAGGAATAGGACTAATATCTAAGAAAAACAATTTTATGGAAAAAGAACTGAAGAATCAGATTGAGGCTGTTCAGGCCTCTGAAGGAGGATTGCTCGCTGTAGAGCAGTTCCTCAAGAACAATTATCTCTTCCGCCGCAATGTGTTGAACGGAAAGACAGAGTATGCAACACTGCCTGCTGAGGATGAGCCTGAGTATCGTGAACTGACGCCTGAGGCTGAGATGAGCATCATCATCCGGGCCCGCAAGGAATTGGCTGAAGAGAAGTGCAATCCGAAGTCGGACATTCAGGACTTGCTACGTTCAGAAGAGGTACTCGCGTATGACCCCATCCGCGAGTTCCTCGAAAGCCTGCCCCAATGGGACGGACAGAACCATGTGGCTCGTCTCTTCTCTCGACTGCCTGGTCTCTCAACTGAGCAGCATCACTTCTTAAGTATCTGGCTGCGTTCTTCTGTGGCCCACTGGCTACAGATGGACATGCTGCACGGCAATGAATGCGTGCCTACGTTGATTGGTGCTCAGGGATGTGGCAAAACTACTTTTGTACGTCGCCTGTTGCCTATATCGTTGCGACAGTATTATCTGGATCATCTGAACCTCTCGAACAAGTTCGACAAGGAGATGGCGCTGACGAACAATCTCTTCGTCAACCTCGACGAGCTCGATGCCATCCGTCCCAGTCAACATGCAGCGCTGAAGCAGACGCTCTCGAAGAGTAAGGTGAACGGTCGGCCCATATTCGGACGAGCTCAGGCAGACCGTACCCGCTATGCCTCGTTTGTAGCTACGACAAACAATCCTCATCCGCTGACGGATGTCACAGGAAGTCGTCGCTACATCTGCCTCACCATCCCTGATGGGCAACTGATAGACAATACGGGCGACATCAATTACGAGCAGCTTTATGCGCAGGTGCTGTATGAACTGCGTGAATTGAAGGCTCCGTATTGGTTTAACAACGACGAGGTAGCCCGAATCCAAGAGCTGAACCTCGACTATATGGCAAAGAAGGATATTACGGAGATGATAGAAGCCTGTTTCCTGAAACCTCAGGAGGGTGGGACAGGTATGATGATGAGCAACACGGAGGTTCTCGGCATTTTGACCAAGGCGTTTCCTTCGCTGAAGACGATGGCAGGACTGAGTATCAAGTTAGGGCTGGCTATGAAGAAGTTAGGCTTCGAGCAGACTCATCCTCACAATGTGGCTCATTACAAGGTCATTCAGAAAGTCAAGACATCAATAACTCAAAAGGCCGCTTGATAGCAGTGGGGTGAGGAGTTTGTTAGGGCTTGGTTAGTAGTTCTACCGACTCCTAACCCTTTGAAAAGTCGCATAGACAAAGACAATTCAAGTATTCTTGTTAGAAGTTTTCACTATATCAGCCAAGCTGCATGTTGTCCGGTGGGTGAGGGCTGACGAAGAAAGAATTATTGATATTGGGATGTCAAGATAGTTGATTCCTTATGGATTCCAATAGATTTGTGGCAATCTCTGGGTTCTTGAACCTAATGAAATTATCCTCAACAGAGTGGTAACCGAGAATGTCGACGATGCCGTACCATATTGTACTCTTGTCTATGATAGCTGCGTGCAGGGAAAGGTGTTGGATAGTGATTACGCTAATACCTTGATGCTGCAAACGAAGGGTTTCATCGTTCTCCTCTTTAGTGTAAAGTATGACCTCTATACCGTTTGCTGCTAAATCAATTAGTCGTTCTGTGATTTGTGTTTGTCTCCCAATCCTGACCTTCGGACACGAAATGACAACAGAACGCTTACATTGTGAGAGGTCAGAAACAAATGGTGAAACAAAGTTTAATCCATCATAGATTACGTCTGTCGTGGGGAACAAACTATCGAACATCTCGTTGTTCCGAATCCTATAGCCAATAGAGGCATAACCTTTTAGGCGTTTGCGGTACATAGACTCGCAAACAGGAACACGGATGTCAATGTAGTCATAGATTTGCACATCCTCCTTACCGTCAAACTCTCGATGCAATCGGCCTGCATATTGGGCCACAATACCTTTCCAGGCGACGGGTGAAACCAGAAACAAGGTATCAAGTCTTGCATAGTCAAAGCCTTCACCCACATATTTTCCTGTAGCAACGATGACAAGCGGCTCTGTGGAGGGTATGGATTGGAGTTGTTCCATCTTCGGGCAAACACATCCTCACGGCCCTTGAACACACTGCGGAATAACTCAACCTTCTCTTGGGCAGACAATTTCTGCATAACTGTTGGTTCCTGAACAACAGGCACAACATCTTCGCCAAGCCGTTTCTTAAGCTCGGTATTCTCGGCTTCTAACTCCTTGATACGCTCAAGAAGCCGTTGGCGTTCTGCAATCCATTCTTGATAATTATGCAGAT
>ERZ842401.3187-NODE-3187-length-20741-cov-34.908489_pt1 | contig 20741 bp, 14 predicted proteins | sample MGYA00521270_ERZ842401 | MGnify/ENA primary metagenome ERZ842401 (study PRJEB31892, sample SAMEA3878208) | bioreactor metagenome | biome: Moose rumen | place: Sweden | collected 2011-10 | study: EMG produced TPA metagenomics assembly of the PRJEB12797 data set... | reverse complement strand
TTCTCTATAGGCTATCAATGATATACGGGTAAACACAGGTATTTACTGGTGAGCCTGGGAATGCTCAGAGATCTGGCAAGTAGCGCCCAGAGCTGAATGATGGGGTGGCGACGGGAACCCATGCGGTTGGACTCTTCGTTCTCGGGAATAATCGCTCAAAGATTTGGAAGTTTCGAAAATACTTTGTAATTTTGCAACGAGAAATCACATAATGGTAATAACGATGAAAAGATTGCTGTTTTTTGTCTTCTGCCTCTGCTCTATGGAAAGTTCCTGGGCAGAAATCTATTATGCCGGTGGCGTTCACAGAGTGGGCGATAACTACTATGAGGAATTTTGGTATGACGAACGCAGGAGCGACGATGTGAGGGTGGAGCTGAAACGCTGGAGCACAACCCCAGACACGCTGTTTGTGCCCGCCGTCATCGACTGGTATGGTAAAAAGGCATACGTGGATAGGGTGGACAATGGCTTCTTTCTATATGCCGACAACCTGAAAGCCGTCATCGTTGATGCCGACAACCGATTGCTGTCGGGACGTGATGGAGTCCTCTTTTCCAAGGATGGCACGCAGCTACTTGGATGGCCCAAGGCCAAGGCTGGTACAATCACTATCAGCAAGGACATGAGACTTGACTATAGTCTGCTGCAAGACCGTCCATTACTAACTGGCATTGAGGTTGACGAGACCAACACCTGGTTCCGTAGCCACGATGGTGTACTGTTCACCAAGGACGGCACGCAACTGCTTGTCTGTCCAGCCGGGAAAGTAGGGTCATACAGCATGCCGCAGGGTGTCACCACCATTGTGGAGTCGGCATTCCAAGGATGCAGTCTGCTTAGTGAGCTATACCTGCCAGAAACGGTATGCGAGTTTGGGCGTGCCGCCTTCCAGGGCTGCAGTCAGATGTGCCGCATAAACATTCCAGAAGGTGTGGAGAGCCTCCCCTCGGAGCTCTTCGCTCAGTGTAAACTGCTGGAGACATTGGAAATCCCCTCCACGGTGAACTATATGGGCGAAAATGTGTTCTGGGACTGCAACAGCCTCAAAACCTTCAACATTCCGGCCAGCGTGACGACGATGGAGTACAACGCGCTATGGTACGACTACGGAACGACGGATGTTCAGGTAGACGAGGCTAACCCGTCGTTTAAGAGTATCGATGGTATCGTCTATACCAAGGACGGCACGCAGTTGATCCACTGCCCATGCGGTCGCATGGGCACCGTAACCATAGCTGAGAGCACCACCAAATTGGACCACTCTTTCTTCTGTTGCGAGAAATTGAAGGAAGTCATCATACCCGCCAGCGTGGAGACAATAGGTGAGGCTACTTTTTCCGACTGCTACAGCTTGCGCAGCATCTACACCCAGCGCGAAGAGCCTGTTTCTGGGAAGGTGTGGGTTTTCTGGCCATCGGAGAACGATTTCTGGCTGCCGTCGAAATGCACCATCTATGTGCCGCGAGGATGCAAGGCAAAATATCAGCGGCAGGACGACAATAACTGGTGGAGCAATTTCCGGATAGAGGAATACGATGCGACAGGCATATCCGATTCCGTCACCGATGCCGATAATCCTGTAGTAAGCCGCTATACACTTGATGGTAAACCGGCTACAGGCAGGAAGGGTCTACAGATAATACGCCGGAAAGATGGAGCCGTCAAACTCCTGCCTTGTGGCGGGTGGCGATGAAGTAGAGTCGGTCGCCGATACGGCCAATGGCTCTGCGCTCCACCTTGCCATGCAGGAAAAAGCGGCTGGGGATGATTTCTTATTTATAAGTTGGCGTAATCGGATATTTTTATTAACTTTGCGCCAGATTATAACTCATGGTGATATGGAAATGCAATTATTGGTCGCGAAATGGAGAAGGTGGAGTTGAAGAAGTACATTCAGGAAAGTAACGAACACAAAGAAATCCTTTTCAATAGTTTATATAACTCCCTTCGGACTATATAATAATATGTTCGCGAGGAAAGTCAACAAACAAGTAACGGCAGATGACTTGTTCAAAAAAAGATAGAGGTTAAGCCCCATGTGAGCCTTTTATAGTAGAATCTTCCCCAATTGCAAACAAATTGCAAAGCAGGAGGCACGGCACTTTGTTATATAATTTGTATCTTTGCATGCAAATTGCTAACAATCATGAAACAAATATTGTTATTGACGGTCTCATGCCTTGTCCTTGGATGCAGCAACAACATCAACGGTGGCAGGCAGTTCACTCTTGATGGGGTGTGGACGCTGCGGCAGATGGATTATCCGATAGGTCGCATCAAAACGTTCAGCGAGGATGAGGGGACGATGCTGTGCCTGTACGACGGCGACAGCATGCTGTACCAATGCGCGCTGAGCAGGACTGGGACAGGTCTGGTCATACGTCCCCTCAGGTGCATTCGGATAAGCCTGATTGACAAGGGGCATGGCGAGTATGTCTATTTGGAGGACGACGACCCGCACCCGCTGACTTTCGTAGACGACTCCACAATTACCATCCAGCGCAACGGCATCCTGAGCACCTGTCACCGCGACGACGGCATTGCAGCGCAGTGGGGTGCGGAAATCAGGGAGATTGTGGCCGCCAACAAGAGTCAGGACAGCGAGGAGATGCCGCAGGGCTACATGCTCTCTGTCAGGGAGCGGCAGCAGGCCAGCATCATTCAGTGGCTCGTAGCTGCCTTCGCCGTTCTGGTAGCCGTGGCTGTTTCCGCCTTTGTCGTGGGACACCGCCGCCGCCGACAGCTCTTACTGCAACTACAGCAAATTCAGGAAGTTAAGGAGGCGCGTCCGCAGTCGGTCCGCCTGGCTGTAGAGTCGGTGGAGGCGGCCTACTTTGCCTCTGACGAATATCGGGCTCTGCAACGTCGTATAGCCACCGGGGAGATGTTGAAGGCCGACGACTGGCACACTATAGAGAGTCAGATACGTAAGGTCTATCCTGGTTTCGGTAGTCAGTTGCGCGGTCTTTATGCCATGTCGGAACTGGAATACCGGGTGTGTCTGCTCATTAAGCTACGCATCTTACCGTCGGATATTGCCGCCGTGATGGCTCGCGATGCCAGCACCATCAGCACCGTGCGCAGCCGTCTCTATAAGAAAGTCTTTGGTCGCAAGGGCGGCGCCAAGGAATGGGATGAGTTTATCCTTTCCGTCGGTGCATAAATGACGTGCAAACAAGATGCAAAGCCCTTGCCAAGTGAATGCAAACCCAAAAGTTTGGCGGGATGGCGGAAACCTGCTACTTTTGCACCGACAATTCACTCAATGTCTAACAAAAACCAAAATCGTTATGAAGAAAGCAATGTTAGTGATGGCAATGGCGCTGGTAGGTGCCATGCAGGTGAGCGCACAAAGTGTGAAGGTAGACGACAAGGAAATCGTCGGTACATGGATTATGGAGTCCATGCAGTGGGAGGGTGAGAAGAAAACCGTCTGCGGCAAGGAGTCGGGCTACACCCAGTTCAAATTTTATGGTGCCGACGGCGAGTATGCCTGTGCCGAACTCGCCTTGACAAAGGACGGCAAGATAGTGGTGATGCCCCACGAGTATGGCACCTATACGCTCAAGGACGGCTGGTACTCGGAGATGGGGCGCAAGCCTATCAAGGATGCCATCGTCTGGGTGGACAAGACCACGACGAAGGGCACCTGGATGAAACGCCACGACATCTGGAAGAAAGTGACCCTGCCCGACAAGGTGGTGACGTACATCCTGAACTGCTGCAAGACCAAGAACACACCTGCCGACATTCAGCAGATGATCAAGCAGAGCATGTTCAAATAAGGTTAGCTTTAGAAAGAGTAAAGTTAGTAAATCTGGAGGCCGCAGCGATGCTCCCTCCAGATTTTGCCCGTAAGGTAACTCAAAGGGGCGGTTCTTAGATGTAAAACTCGGAAGGGTCTATCAAGCCCGCGCGGAGTGCGTACTTGACGGCTTCGTGGGCTGTGTTGATGCCTAACTTGCGGAAGATGTTCTTGCGGTGGGTGGTGACGGTGTGGATGCTCGAGAAGCGCTCGGCGGCAATCTCTTTGGTGGTCTTGCCTTGTGCGATGGCCTTTACGATTTCCATCTCCGTGGTAGTCAGGATGCTGGGTGTCTCCTCTTCCTGCTGCTGGGTGATGATGGTCTCCAGGGCGCGCTGACTGAGGTAGCGTGTGTGGCGTTCAACGGCATTCAGGGCATCCTTGACTTCGCTCAGAGGACCATCCTTGAACACGACGCTGAACTGATGGGACGAGTACACCACGCGGCGGATGAACTGCGGTGTCAGTTCGTCGCTGATGAGAATCCATTGCGACAGACTGAAGCGCTCGGCAATAATCAGCAGCTGGTCCTCGTCGGCAAAGTCGAACAGTGTGTAGTCGAGCAGTACCACAGCGCTCTCGTGCACCTTGAGCAGGGCTACGAGACCGGCGCGGTCGAAGGCACGATAAACAACGTTCTCTTCGTTTCTGTGCAGAAGACTTTCCAACGCGAAGCGCGTCAGCTCCTGATTGTCAGCAATGATATAATTCCTCATAAATGTCGGTTTTTACGAGTGCAAAAATACTACTTTATTTTCTAAACGACCACGAATTACTCGAATTTAACGAATTATAATGCAATGCGGATATTCTTTCGTCTGCACTCGCTAATTCGTGAAATTCGTGTAATTCGTGGTTTAAAATATACTCGTGGTCTAAATCTTGTCGAGTGCTTGTGCGAGATCGTCGATAATGTCATCGATGTGCTCGGTGCCGATGGAGAGACGCACGGTGGCTGGCGTGATGTGCTGCTCAGCCAGTTCCTCGGGCGAGAGCTGTGAGTGGGTGGTGGTGTAGGGATGGATCACCAGGCTCTTCACGTCGGCCACGTTAGCCAAGAGTGAAAAAATCTGAAGCGCGTCGATGAAACGCCAGGCCTCTTCCTGTCCGCCCTTCACCTCGAAAGTAAAGATGCTGGCACCGCCGTTGGGGAAGTACTTCTTGTAGAGCGCATGGTCAGGATGGCTCTCAAGGGCTGGATGATGGACGGCAGCCACCTTGGGGTGCTTGCTCAGGAAGTCGACCACCTTCAGGGCATTCTCCACATGACGCTCCACACGCAGGCTCAGCGTCTCGACACCCTGGAGCAGGATGAAGGCGTTGAACGGAGAGATGGCTGCGCCGGTATCACGCAGGATGACGGCACGGATGCGGGTGACGTAAGCGGCAGCACCTACAGCGTCGGCAAACACGATGCCGTGGTACGATGGATCGGGCTTGCTGAGTGTGGGGAACTTGTCGTTCTGCTTCCAATCGAACTTTCCGCCATCGACGATGACGCCGCCAAGTGAGGTTCCGTGACCACCGAGGAACTTCGTAGCCGAGTGTACCACGATGTCTGCACCATGTTCTAACGGACGAATCAGATACGGTGTGCCGAAGGTGTTGTCGACGATGAAGGGAATGCCATGCTTATGGGCCACGGCGGCTACACCTTCCAGATCGAGCACGTCACTGTTAGGGTTGCCGAAAGTCTCGGCATATACTACTTTTGTGTTGGGCTTAATAGCAGCTTCAAGGGCTTCGAGGTCATTTACATTAATTATAGTATTCGTGATGCCCTGCGTAGCCAGTGTGTGGGTAATCAGGTTGTACGAACCGCCATAGAGGTTGTCGGCAGCCACGATATGGTCGCCTGCCTGCACAATGTTCTGCAGGGCGTATGTGATGGCAGCAGCACCAGAAGCGACAGCCAGTCCTGCCACACCACCCTCAAGGGCAGCTACGCGGTCCTCGAACACACCCTGGGTGGAGTTGGTCAGACGACCATAGATATTACCTGCATCGCGGAGGCCGAAACGGTCGGCAGCGTGCTGTGAGTTACGGAACACATACGACGTGGTCTGATAGATGGGCACGGCGCGTGCATCGGTTGCGGGGTCAGCCTGTTCTTGGCCTACATGGAGTTGCAGTGTCTCAAACTTGTAATTCTTCTTGCTCATAGTCTTATCCTTTCTTTATTTGTTAATACTATTTGTTTGATTTCTGGGTGCAAAGGTACGAAGTTTGGAAATATCTACCAAATTTCTTGCGTAATCCAGAAATAATTACTAATTTTGCGGCTTAGAAGGAAAATCTTTCCAACGGAGGCCTTCCGACGGCCTCCAAACAGAATAATATTCTAAGTCATGGCAGAAATCTTAGACGAGACCGACCTGCAGATACTGAAGACGCTGCAAAGAAATGCGAAGCTGACCACGAAAGAGCTGGCCGATGCAGTCCATCTGACCCCGACGCCCGTGTTCGAGCGTCAGAAGCGATTGGAGAAGAAGGGGTATATCAAGAAATACGTGGCTGTGCTCGATCCTGACAAGTTGAACCAGGGGCTGCTGGTGTTTTGTAAGGTGAAGCTCAAGCAGATAAACCACGAGATTGCCGATGCCTTCGTGCGGCGCATACAGCGCATACCAGAGGTGACGGAGTGCTACAACACGTCCGGTGCCTACGACTATTTATTAAAGGTACGCGCGCAGGGCATGAAGCAATACCAGGAGTTTGTGCTCACCAAGCTGGGCGACATAGAGAGTGTGGGCTCCATCGAGAGCACCTTTGTGATGAGCGAGGTAAAGCAGGTCTATGGCATCAACCTCTGAATGTGCACCAAAATGTTTTGACGTAAAGAGAGGAAAATGGAACAGAATACGGAGCTACGCATAGCATGGGATTTCGTGGAACACACGGGACGCAGCATCTTCCTGACCGGCAAGGCCGGGACGGGAAAGACCACGTTTCTGAAGACGGTGGTAGAGCGCAGTAGCAAGCGGTCTATCGTGGTGGCACCGACGGGTGTTGCTGCCATCAATGCCGGCGGCATGACCATCCACTCGTTCTTTCAGCTGTCCTTTGCCCCCTATGTGCCGGGCGCAAAGATAGATAGCAAGTACGACTTCAGCAAAGAGAAGCGTAAGATCATCTCGTCGCTCGACCTGCTGATAATCGATGAGATCTCGATGGTGCGTAGCGACCTGCTCGATGCCGTCGACAGCGTGTTGCGCCGCTATCGCGACCGCTATAAGCCCTTTGGCGGTGTGCAGCTGCTGATGATTGGCGACCTGCAGCAACTGACGCCTGTGGTCACTGCCGAGGACGAGCGCATACTGAGGCCCTACTACGACACCCCTTATTTCTTCGGAGCCAAGGCGTTGGAGCAGACGGACTATGTGACCATCCAGCTGGAGAAGGTGTACAGGCAGCAGGACGATGTCTTCCTCTCGCTGCTGAACCATATCCGCGTAGGACAGCCTACGGCCGACGACCTCTCACTGCTCCATTCCCGCTTCAAGCCGGCGTTCATCCCCAAGCCCGAGGAGGGCTATATCCGTCTGACCACGCACAACCAGATGGCTCAGCACTACAACGAATCCGAGTTGCAGAAGTTGCCCGGTCGTGCCTTTACCTACCGTGCCAAGATTGAAGGTACCTTCCCCGAGTACTCGTACCCTACGGCCGATGTGCTGACCCTGAAGGAAGGTGCGCAGGTGATGTTTGTCAAGAACGACCCGTCGGGCGAGCACCGTTATTACAACGGTCGCATAGGCCGTGTGGTGCTGGCTGAAGACAAGCGGCTTCAGGTGTACTGTCCCGGCGATGCCGATGCCATAGAGGTGGAGCCGCTGGAATGGGAGAACTCGCGCTATACGCTGAATGCCGAGACCCGCGAGATAGAGTCGGAGGTGTTGGGGAAATTCGTGCAGCTGCCCCTGCGGCTGGCCTGGGCTATCACCATCCACAAGAGCCAGGGACTGACCTTCGAGCGTGCCATCATCGATGCCAGCCTGTCGTTTGCCCCCGGGCAGGTCTATGTGGCGCTGAGCCGCTGTAAGACCCTTGAGGGGCTGGTGCTTGCTTCGCGCATCGAGTCGAAAGCCATCATCAACGACGAGCGTGTCGATGCCTATATCTCGCACCAGGAAGAGGAGGCCCTTCGCAGCATCGAACAGCTGTCAACGCTAAAGGACGAGTACTACCGCTATCTGCTGCTGGAGCTCTTCGACTTCAAGGACATCCTGTACCGTGAGGAGTATCTGGGCAGGATTATCACGGAGTTTTTCTACCGCAGCCATACCGATATAGCCGAGTTGCACAAACGGGCTTTGGAGGACTACAAGCGACAGGTGATGACGGTGGCTGAGAAATGGCAGGCTAAAATCCACCAGATGACTATCGGCGAGTTGCACGAGGCCGCTTTCCTGGAGCGCGTCAAGCGCAGCGCGGCCTATTTTGATCAGACCCTCGACAGTGTGCTTTCGAAACCTTTGTCGCTGGTGCCCGACGTCAAGTCGCAGAACAAGCTGGCGATGAAGCGCCTCACTGAGAACTATGCCGACCTGCGTCAGGCCTGGCTCTCGCGCCGCTATCTGCTGCAGCAGATGTCCGGATGCACCTTCACCATTGCCGACTACCTGCGCCGTAAGCAGCACTCGCTCTTGGATGCTATGGATGCGCCGAAAAGCAGCAGGCTGCAGCGGAAGAGTAAGAAGAAGTCATAAAGCAACTAATTATCAACCAATAAAGCAAGAAACCTGATGAGACAAACCAAGAGACTGTTCCTGAAGACCCTATGTGGTCTGATGATGTGTGGTGCGCCGCTGAGCGCCGAAACACTGCCGTACCAGAATCCGAACCTTAGTGCACGCGAGCGTGCGCAGGACCTTTGCAGTCGGCTGACGCTTGAGGAGAAAGCCCAACTGATGCTCGATGAGAGTCCTGCCATCCCCCGTCTGGGCATCAAGAAGTTCTTCTGGTGGAGCGAAGCCCTGCACGGTGCCGCCAACATGGATTATGTGACTGTGTTCCCCGAACCTGTGGCGATGGCTGCCTCGTTCAATCCCACCTTATTATATAATGTGTTCGACATCGCTTCCACCGAGTTCCGTGCGCAGTACAACGAGCGCATGCAGCGTGGTTCAGGCGAGGACGAGAAGTTCCACAGCCTCTCTGTGTGGACACCGAACGTAAACATCTTCCGCGACCCGCGGTGGGGCAGGGGACAGGAGACCTATGGCGAGGACCCCTATCTGACCAGCGTGATGGGCGACCAGGTGGTGCGCGGCCTGCAAGGGCCCGAGACCTCGAAATACCGTAAGTTGTGGGCCTGTGCCAAGCACTATGCCGTGCACAGCGGTCCGGAGTACACCCGTCACAGCGCCAATCTGACCAATGTGACGCCGCGCGACTTCTGGGAAACCTATATGCCGGCCTTCAAGAAACTTGTGCAGGACTCGAAGGTGCGCGAGGTGATGTGTGCCTATCAGCGTCTGGACGATGACCCCTGTTGCGGCTCGCAGCGCCTGATGCAGACCATCCTTCGCGATGAATGGGGCTTTAAGTATCTGGTGGTGAGCGACTGTGGCGCCGTGAGCGATTTCTATGAGTCGCACAAATCGTCATCCGACCCCGTACACGCCTCTGCCAAGGCTACCATTGCCGGTACCGACGTGGAGTGCGGCTATGGCTATGCCTACAAGAGCATCCCCGAGGCCGTGCGTCGTGGACTGATTACCGAGGCCGAAGTCGACAAGCACGTTGTCCGTCTGCTGGAGGGCCGTTTCGACCTGGGCGAGATGGATGACCCCTCGCTGGTGGAGTGGTCAAAGATTCCCTATTCCGTGATGTCGTGCAAGGAGCACGCCCAGACTGCCCTTGATATGGCTCGTCAGTCCATCGTGCTGCTGCAGAACAAAGGCAACCTCTTACCTCTATCCTCTCACCTCTTACCTCAAGAAAAGATTGCCGTCATCGGTCCCAATGCCGATAATGCCCCGATGATGTGGGGCAACTACAACGGTATGCCCAATCACACCGTCACCATCCTTGATGGCATCAAGGCGAAATTGGGTGCCAAAAGCCAAAAGCAAATGGCTAAAAGCCTGTTCTATGCTGCCGGCTGTGACCTGACCTATGACAAAGTGATGGATTGTCTCATGGGAACACAATGCAGTTTCCAGGGTAAGAAAGGTCTGAAGGGCACTTTCTGGAACAACCGCCGGATGGAAGGCAAGCCCGTGACCACACAATACTATACCACACCGCTGGCTGTGACCACCGCAGGTATGCATAACTTCGCCCCCGGCGTGCAGCTGGAGGACTTCTCTGCGAAGTACGAGACGGTATTTACACCCAAGGAGGCCGGCGAATACGTGGTGAATGTAGAGGGATGCGGACATTTTAAACTCTTCATCGACGGTGAGCAGAAGTTCCGTCACCACATCTGGCGTACCACCCCCAACCGCGTGCCCATACAGGCGGAGGCCGGGAAGAGCTATAACATCGAGGTGAGATTCGCCCATATCCATACTTACAACGCCAACTTGAAGATTAACATTGCCAAGGAACTGCCTATCGACTACCAGCAGACTCTCGCTCAGTTGAACGGCATCGACAAGGTGATCTTCGTGGGTGGTATCTCGCCGGCACTGGAAGGCGAGGAGATGCCCGTTGACATCGAGGGCTTCAAGGGCGGCGACCGCACCAGCATAGAACTGCCCAAGGTGCAGCGCGACTTCCTGAAAGCCCTGAAAGATGCCGGTAAGCAGGTCATCTTCGTGAACTGCTCGGGTTCGTGCATCGCCCTGCAGCCGGAAACGGAGACCTGCGACGCCATCGTACAGGTCTGGTATCCCGGTCAGGAGGGCGGTACGGCTGTGGCTGATGTGCTCTTCGGTGACGTGAACCCCAGCGGCAAATTGCCCATCACCTTCTATAAGAGCGACAGTCAGTTGCCCGACTATGAGGACTATTCGATGAAAGGCCGTACCTATCGCTACTTCAATGATGCCTTGTTCCCCTTCGGCTACGGATTGAGCTACACCCAGTTCGAAGTGAGAAATGAGCAGTTGGAAATGAGAAACGACGGTAGTTGCATGCTTTCTCTCGATGTTACGAATGCTGGTCAACGCGATGGTACAGAGATTGTGCAGGTGTACATCCGCAACCTGCAGGATGCCGAGGGCCCGCTGAAGTCGCTGCGTGCCTTCCAGCGTGTCGATGTGAAGGCAGGGCAGACGGTCGCTGCTAAGCTGACCCTCGACAGGAAGAGTTTCGAGTTCTGGGATACCGAGACCAACACCATGCGGGTGAAGCCCGGCCGCTATGAAATCATTGTGGGCACCAGTTCGCTGGACCGTGACCTCAGGCGAATCCCGTTCACGCTCCAATAGTCTACGCCGGAGCTATTCCGAGGGGGTAGGCAGCAGCACCACTCCGGTCTGTTTCTTGCCGTCCATCATCACCTTGAGCGGACGCTCGAAGCGCACATGGCGCACATATTCGGTTTCCTCGACGGCAGGCATGGCGTCGAGGATTTCTTTTTGGAGGATGCCGTCGCCTGTATAGGTGTTGATGGTGAAATAACCCACTCCGAACGATGTGAGATTCTGGAAGAAGTGGGTGCCTTGCGAAGGGTCTACGTGGTAGTTCTTCAGGCCAGCCTCCACGATGACGCGGGCTGCCGAGATATGCGGCCACTTCACGGGGATGCCCAACCAGTAGTCGCTGCTGCCCCAGCGTCCGGGGCCTATCAGGATATAGTTCTTGTCGGCATCGAGGAACTTGCGGTTGATGCGCTCTATGTCGCTGGCGATGGTGGGGTTGTTCGAGGCCGTGAAGTTCTCGTCCATCTTCACATAGACCACGTCGACCACATCCTCCGAGATGCCGTGTCCCAGCGAGTTGTGCGAACGCAGCAGGCACTGCTCGTCGGGAATCTTCTGCAGGTCCTCGTCGAGCACCTGCTTCGAATCGACGATGGGTCGGATCTGCAGCAGATAGAACTCGCCCACTGGCTGTTGGCCGTTGGCGGTCTGCTGTTGGCTATGCAGGTTGCATGCAAACTCTATCTCCACAGGACGGCGCATCTCCTCTGCACCGTATTTCTGACTGAGCTGCAGCAGCTCGGGCAGCGGGAACACACCCTGTTGCAGCACGCCGCAGAAGGTGATGACCTTGCGGCCGCCCTCGTAGATGCCGTCGCGGATCATCTGGTCTACAGGGTCGTAGGTCGAGGCTAGGTAGTTCAGCGAACCGTCCTGGTCGGCCTGCTTCACCCGCAGGTTCTTGATGTTGAAGCCGTCGTCCACCTTGAAGTCGTCGCCCACATGAGTCATGTCCAGGGCATAGAAGCGGGTCTGCGTCTCGCGCAGGGCCGTTTCCATCTCGCTGGTCTGCAGCACCTGATGGGGGTGATAGGGCGAAACGCGCAGCGTCTGTCCGCCGTCTACGATGTATTTGCCCAGTCCCAGTGCCAGCGAGGCAATGCCCTCCTCGGCGGTCTCGTCGCCGATGGGGTAGTAGTTTAGCGACCGCAGCACGCCCGAGAACGATGGGTAGTACAGGTCGCCGTGGCGCTGCCCCACCACCTCCTGCAGGATGACCGCCATCTTCTCTTGGTCGATGACATTTTGTGTGGCTGTCATGTAGGCCTTCGAGTCGCGGTAGTAGACGGATGCGTAGACGCTCTTGATGGCACATGCCAGCATGCGTAGCATCTCGTATTTGTCTTCGAGCCAGGGAATCATGTAGGTGGAGTAGATGCCGGCGAAGGGCTGGTAGTGCGAGTCCTCGAGGAGCGACGACGAGCGCACGGCGATGGGTGTCTTGATGGCATCGAAGAAGGTGAAGAAGTCGGCGATGAGTGCGTCGGGTAGCTGTGCTTTGAGGAAGTGCTGCAGTATCACCTCGTCGGGTGCGTCGCTCAGTGCGATGCTCCACAGGTTGTTCTTGTCCATGAACTCGTCGAAGAAATCGGTGCAGAGCACCACGGTCTTGGGAATCTGCACGCTGGCATTCTCGAACTGGTTCAGCTCGGGGTGCCGCTTGATGATGTTGTCGAGGAAGGCCAGTCCGCGCCCTTTGCCGCCCAGCGAGCCGTCGCCGATGCGTGCGAAGTGGGCGTAGCGGTCGAACTTCAGTCGGTCGAACACGGCCACCACGCCGATGTTCTTCATGCGGCGGTACTGCACGATGGCGTCGAAGATGATCTGGCGGTGGGCGTCCACATCCTGCAGTTTGTGCCAGGTGACGTGCTTCAGAAACTGGCTCACGGGGAAGATGGCACGTGCGCAGAGCCAGCGGCTCATGTGGTTGCGGCGTATGTGGTGCATCAGCGAGTCATGGGGTATCTTGAAGATGTTGTCCTGCAGCTCCTTCAGCGTTGACACGCGGGCTACCTCCTCCTTGGTCTCTGGGTCGCGGAATACGAAGTCGCCGAAACCCAGATGCTCCTCAATCATGTTGCGCAGGTCTACGTTGAACTTCTTCGAGTTCTTGTCCAGGAAGTCGAAACCCTCGGACCACGCCTTCTCGCGGTTCTGCACCTCGCTGCTCTCCAGGATGAGGGGCACATACTCGTCGCTATGCCGTATCTCGCGCAGCAGCTTCAGACCGGCCTCGGGGTCGCCCTCCTCGACATGACTCAGACGGCCGGCAGGGGTCTGCAGGGGGAAGCGTGTGTCACTGATGACGCCCAGCGTGTTCTCGCCGTATTTCTCGTATATCTGCATCGCCTCCTCGTAGTTGGTGGCCAGCACCACCTTGGGTCTTCCGCGCTTGCGCTGGGCGGCGGCGTGGGGGTTCAGGGCTTCTGTCGAGAAGTTCTTGCTCTGTTGCAGGATATAATTATAGAGGTTGGGCAGCACCGACGAGTAGAAGCGTATGTTGTCCTCTACCAGCAGGATCATCTGCACGCCGGCCTCCTCCATGTCGTGCTCCAGGTTCATCTTGTCCTCTATCAGCTTGATGATAGACAGGATGAGGTTGGTGTTGCCCAGCCAGCAGAACACGTAGTCGAAGATGGTCATGTCCTCGTTTTGCATGCGTTTGGTGATGCCGTGCGAGAAAGGGGTCAGCACCACGCAGGGCACGTCGGGCTTGATGGCTTTCACCTCGCGGGCTACCGTGAAGGCGTCGTTGTCGGCATTGCCGGGCATGCAGATCACCAGGTCTATGTTGGTCTCGTCTAGCACGTGGCGTGCCTCTTCGATGGTACTCACCTGAGTGAAGATGGGCGGGAAGCGCATCCCCAGTTCCGTATATTCGTCAAATATTTTCTCGTCCACGCGTCCGTCATCCTCCAGCATGAAGGCATCGTATGGGTTTGCCACGATGAGCACGTTGAAAATACGTCGGGTCATCAGGTTGACGAACGACACGTCTTTCAGGTAAAAAGTGTTGAACTCTTGGGGTACGTTTGCCATATTCTCTTCGCAAATTTAAGTTTGTGTCTGCAAAGGTACGGAAAAGAATTAGCAAAATGGCATCCTATATGAAAAATTTTTTGCTTTTTTCTTGGATAATAGCAAAATATTACCTATATTTGCGGTGTTCAAGTAACATACTGATTAACTTTAAAACTTAAAACTATGGAAGTTGAGAAAATCATGCAAGCCCTGGAGCGCAAGCATCCGGGCGAGTTAGAGTACCTACAGGCCGTAAGAGAGGTGTTGGAATCTATCAAGGATGTTTACAACCAGCATCCGGAATTCGAGAAGGCAAAGATAGTGGAGCGTATTGTTGAGCCCGAACGTATCACCACCTTCCGCGTGCCCTGGGTCGACGACAAGGGCGTGGTGCAGGTGAACATCGGCTACCGAGTGCAGTTCAACAGCGCCATCGGTCCGTACAAGGGCGGACTGCGCTTCCACCCGTCGGTAAACCTGAGCATCCTGAAGTTCCTGGGCTTCGAGCAGACCTTTAAGAACGCGCTGACCACGTTGCCCATGGGTGGCGGTAAGGGCGGCTCCGATTTTGCTCCCCGTGGAAAGAGCGAGGCAGAGATCATGCGTTTCTGTCAGGCTTTCATGACAGAGCTCTATAAGGTTATCGGTCCCGACATGGACGTGCCTGCCGGTGACATCGGCGTGGGCGGACGTGAGATCGGCTACCTCTTCGGCATGTATAAGAAGCTGACCAGCCAGTTCCACGGTGCCACCCTCACAGGCAAGGGCATGGAGTGGGGCGGCAGCATCCTGCGTCCTGAGGCAACGGGATTCGGTGCGCTCTATTTCGTCAACCACATGATGAAGACCCACGGTCTGGAAATCAAGGGTAAGACCGTTGCCCTCTCTGGCTTCGGCAATGTGGCGTGGGGTGCAGCCAAGAAGGCTACCGAACTGGGTGCGAAGGTCATCACCATCAGCGGTCCCGACGGTTATATACACGACCCTGCCGGCCTGGACGACGAAAAGATTGAATATCTGCTGGAGCTGCGTGCCTCTGGCAACGACATCTGCCAGCCCTATGCCGATGAGTTCCCCGGTGCCCAGTTCTTCGAGGGCAAGAAGCCTTGGGAGCAGAAGGCCGACATCTATCTGCCTTGTGCCACGCAGAACGAGCTCAACGGCGACGATGCTGACAAGATCCTGGCTCAGAAACCGCTGTGTGTGGCCGAGGTCAGCAATATGGGCTGCACGGCTGAGGCTGTCAATAAGTTCATTGCCGCCGGTCAACTCTTCGCTCCCGGTAAGGCGGTGAATGCGGGTGGCGTGGCTACCTCTGGTCTGGAGATGACGCAGAACTCCATGCGTATGTCGTGGACGGCTGAAGAGGTCGACCAGCGTCTGCATCAGATTATGTCGGGCATCCACGAGCAGTGCGTGAAGTATGGTAAGGAGGGCGACTACATCAACTATGTGAAGGGTGCCAACGTTGCCGGCTTCATGAAGGTCGCCAAGGCCATGCTGGCACAGGGAATAGTGTAGAGCTCGGCGAAAGCCAAGGTCTACACGATGCCTGTGAAACAGGGAGTTGTATGATTTCAAGACGGTACATCCTGATATTTGCGCTTACAACAAGCCTTGCCGTTCTGGGACAAGTCCAGACCGGTAAGGCTTCCTATTATTCTAAACGGTGGACTGGCAGACGCACTGCCAATGGTGACCTACTGCATCACGACAGTCTGACCTGTGCACACCGTACCTATCCCTTTGGTACCCTGCTACAAGTGACAAACCCAGCCAACGGCCGGGTTGTGGTGGTTCGTGTCAACGACCGCGGACCCTTTGTCCGCGGACGCATCGTCGACCTCTCGTGGGGGGCTGCCAGGGAGTTGGGCATCCTGGCTCAGGGCATTGCCCGGGTGCGGGTAGAACCGCTTGTAGAGTTGCGCATCCCTATGCAGATGCCTACGGCCGTGGCGTTGCCCAAGGTCTACGAGGCCTTGGAGACCAGCACGTTTCCGTGGAAATCCATCAGTGGCGTGCCTTTGCCGTAGGCACCCTGAACTCGCGGGTCTGCGAGGCTACCATCGTTTCACCTTGTGCTACGCCGACACGGATGACGATCTCGCCGTCCTTCAGTCGTTTGTCTGCCAGTATGGTGGCGGTATAGCGCACGCCCTGGCGTGGTGCTATGCTCTCTATCAGCAGGTTGGGCGATATTTTGATGTGCTTGTTGCCCGTGGCATCTTCCACCAGCGGCCTCACGTTGTTGATGGTCTCGTCAGAGGTGTTGTAGATCTCAAACACCACCGAGCACTCCTCGCCGCGTGTCAGCACGCCGTCGCGTAGCGACTCCAGCACCATCGCGTTCCTGATCTCCAGCGATGGGTCTTGGGGGGTCATGATGATACGGTCGTCGCCGGGTCCATAGCTTCGGTCATAGCTTCGGTCATAGTCGCGGTCGTTGCTGCGCCCACTCCTCTGCTCGTATTTCCTCTGCTCCGAATTCTCTATGGCATCGCCGATGACAGCTCCTGCCACCATGCCGCCGACGGTACCGATGAGTGCTCCCGTATGGTGTCCGCGCCATCCGCCTGCAATGCCGCCGATAGACGAGCCGATGATGTATCCGAACTGTCCGCCGGCATAGGCGCCGCCAGCAGCGCCGCCCGAGCAGCTGCTTACCAGGAGCGCTGCACCCAATACAAATAGCAATCCTTTTCTCATAATTGTCTTTTTTAGAGTTTTCTGGTGCAAAGATACATAAATCTGTTGAAACACCTTGAGGGGAATTCCCCATTTTTTCATGGGGAAAGCCCTATTGTTTTCGGCGGAACAGGTGGACGACCGGCACGGCGACGATGAGGAGCAGTAGGATGCCCATGGCCGCATAGGCCAGCGTCTCGGTGGTGTCGACCGTCTTGGGGAAGAAGCTGAGCACCACCTCATGGCTGCCCGGTGCGATGTGTAGGGCGCGGAGCACGTAGTTCACGCGTCCTATTTCTGTTTCCTGACCATCGATGGTGGCTGTCCAGCCCGGGTAGTAGATCTCCGAGAACACCAGCACGCCGCCCTTGTCGCTGCCTACCTGGTAGGTCAGCTGGTTGGGCTCGTAGGTGGTGAGAACGACGCTGGCGGTGGAGTCCTGTACGGTGGCTTCGCCCAGCACCTGCTGGAACTGCTTGTCGGCAATGGCCTCGTGCTGTAGGTCGGCCTGTGCGATGCCGTCGAGTTCCTGGTTGGCGTTGTCTACGTAGCGCACCTTATCCACGTACCAGGCATTGCCCAATGCGTAGGGGTTCTCTACGGCACCGTGTTGCGGTGAGAGGAAGTACTTGGTGTTGAGCATGTTGAGCGCAGGCCAGATGCTGTCGCCAGGCACCTGCGTCAGGTCGGTCGACAGTTCGTTGATGACTCTGTCGACCACGCCTTTCTGCTGTGCGATGTATTTCTCGATGAGCTCCTGGTAGCGGCGCAGCTTGGCGGCATGATAGCCACCCACGCTCTTATGGTAGTAGGAGGTCATGTTCTCGTTGAAGGCGTTGCCGGCCAGATTGAGCACGCGATAGGAGAGGGTGGGGTCGTCCTTGATCTGACGGTCGGCCTCGCTCATGGGGCGTATCTGCTGCCGCTCCACCTTCTTGACGAACTGTGTGGTGTCGTTGGGGTTCAGGTAGCGGCGGTTCACCTGCCAGAGGTCGGTCAGGCAGATGACCAGCAGCAGTGCTGCCATCATCCACGTCTTCAGCTTACGTGCGCGATAGAGCAGCAGCACTGCCGTGCCCAGCACGATGAAGAGCAGCGAGCGCCAGCAGTCGGCGGTGAACACGGCCTGGCGTGCGCTGCTGAGTGCGTCGAGCAGTCCGTCGGCACCTTCGGGCATGAACTGCCTGAACAGCTGACTCTCGGCATTCGAGTAGAATTCGAAGAACGTGGCTGGCATCAGGGCGAAGAGCAGGCATAGGCCGCCGGTGAGGGCGAAGGCGATGAGGATGGGGAGGTTTGAGGTTTGAGGTTTGAGATTTGATGTTTGAAGTTTGAGGGCTTCGCGCTGTGCGACCAGCTCTTTGATGGCGAGCATGGCCATGAGGGGTATGGTGAACTCGGCGATGACCAGTATGGACTCTACGGCCCGGAACTTGGCGTACATCGGCATGTAGTCGATGAACAGGTTGGTCAGTCCCATGAAATTCTTGCCCCAGGCCAGCATGATGCTCAGCAGCGTGGCTGCCAGCAGACCCCACACCAGGGGGTTGCGGTAGCAGATGAGCAGGGCCAGCAACGCCAGCATCAGTACGAAGGCGCCCACATAGACGGGTCCCATGGTGCCGTTGGCTCCCTCCTCAAGATTGTCTTCCCAGTACTGGGTGAAGTACAGGCCGTTTTGCATCAGGTAGTCGAACACCTGCGGGGCAGGCACGATCTGTCCGTTGCCCACGTTGATGTTGACATCCTGGATAGCTTTCTTAGCCCCTTCGTCTTCAAACAGCAGGTGCATCGACGTGCCGCCCTTGGCATTGGGCACCAGCAGAGTCCACGTCTCGCCGATGCCATAGCTGTAGTCGGTGATGTACGAGCGTTCTAGTCCGCTGTTGGTCTGGTTGTCGGTATTGTCTTTCACCAACTCGCTCTTGCCGCGCATGGTCTCCTTCGAGTATTCCCAGGTGTGATACAGGTTCGAGGCGTTGACCAGCACGCCCAGCAGACCGCCCACCATGCAGGCAGCCGTAGCCTTCAGGAAGTGCATGTATGCCTTTTTGAGGATGGCGTCGACCAGGAAGGCCAGCGCCATGAGCACTATGACAAACAAGTAGTAGTAGGTCATCTGCACGTGGTTGGCATGCACCTCGAGGGCGGCAAACAGGGCCGTCACCACCAGGCCACACAGGTACTTGCCCCTATAGGCCAGCACCAGACCGCCGATCATGGGCGGCAGGTAGGCCAGTGCCATCACCTTCCATAGGTGTCCGGCTGCAATGATAATCAGGAAATAGGTGCTGAAGGCCCAGAGCACAGACCCCAGCGCTGCCAGGTGCTGACGGAAGTCGAAGGCACGCAGCAGGATATAGAATCCCAGCAGGTAGACGAAGATGTACCACACATTGTCTGGCAGCCACAGGTGATAGGCGTTCTCCAAGGCCGAGAGCATGTCGGTGCTGTCGTACGACGGCGACATCTGGTAGGTGGGCATGCCGCTGAACAGGGCATTGGTCCAGCGGGTGCGCTCGCCCGTCCGCTTGTAATATTGTGAAGCCTCTTCGCCGGCGCCGATGCCGGCCGAGATGTCTCCTTGGTTCAACACGCGGTTCTGTACGTCGGCGGGATAGAAATAGGCAAACGCCAGCACCGCAAAAAACACCACTGCCACTGCGTCCAGTAGCCATGATTTCATTCGTTTCATAACTTGCAAGTTTTGTTTATCTGGGTGCAAAGGTACTAAACTTATTCATATTTTGGCCTAAAAATGAAAAAAAAGTCTTTCTTTTTCTTCTTTCTTGAGTAATCTTCGTACCTTTGCACCCCGAATTCGAATTTACTTTTTATTGAAGAAGCTATGGCTGAAAAACTTGAAGTGAAAGAGCTCGACCAGGTGGTTGTGCGTTTTTCAGGAGACTCCGGCGATGGTATGCAACTGGCCGGAAACATTTTTTCCACTGTAAGTGCCACTGTAGGTAATGGCATTTCTACGTTCCCCGACTATCCCGCCGACATCCGCGCCCCGCAAGGGTCGCTGACTGGTGTGTCCGGTTTCCAGGTACACATCGGTGCGGGAAAGGTCTATACCCCTGGCGACAAGTGCGACGTGCTGGTGGCCATGAACGCAGCTGCGCTGAAGACGCAGTACCGCTATGCCAAGCCCGGCGCCACGATTATCATTGACACCGACTCGTTTGGCCCGAAGGACCTGGAGAAGGCGCAGTTTCAGACCGAGGACTACCTGGGCGAGATGGGCATCGACCCCGACCGCGTCATCCAGTGCCCGCTCACCACGATGGTGAAGGACTGTCTGGCTGACACTGGCATGGATAACAAGGCCATGCTGAAGTGCCGCAATATGTTTGCCCTGGGACTGGTCTGCTGGCTCTTCGACCGCGACTTGACCCTGGTGGGTAACTTCCTCAGGGAGAAGTTTGCCAAGAAGCCTGCCATTGCCGAAGCAAACATCAAGGTGATCCAGGCCGGCTGGGACTACGGTCACAACACCCACAGCAGCGCTATCAACGTGTATCGTGTGGAGACAAAGGAGAAAGTACCCGGACGCTACATGGACATCACCGGTAACAAGGCTACGGCCTACGGCTTCATTGCCGCTGCCGAGAAGGCTGGCCTGAAGCTCTACCTGGGTTCTTATCCCATCACCCCCGCCACCGACGTGCTCCACGAACTCAGTAAGCACAAGTCGTGCGGCGTCATCACCGTTCAGTGTGAAGACGAGATTTCGGGCTGCGCCTCTGCACTTGGTGCTTCGTTTGCCGGCGCACTGGGTGTCACCTCGACCTCCGGTCCCGGCATCTGCCTGAAGAGCGAGGCCATGAACCTGGCCGTCATCATGGAGCTGC